>Ga0099825_1007825_pt1 | contig 12881 bp, 2 predicted proteins | sample SiratroredBW_FD_76838 | JGI IMG/M metagenome (GOLD analysis project Ga0099825, IMG submission 76838) | Root nodule microbial communities of legume samples collected from California, USA - Siratro red BW | ecosystem: Host-associated > Plants > Roots > Nodule | place: USA: California | collected...
ATAAATTTGATGTTTTAATTTTTAAAATTAAACCATTTAAGTTCACTACTATTAGGATATGTATCAAAATTTGTTGTTAATCTTTATTATTCATTTCTTAGGTGCAGGAAGAATTGACACGGTGGTTCTATCTTGCAACTCTAAATTCTCTTAGGAGACCTAATGAAGTAAAAGAAGTGAAATAAAACATAAAACCATAAGTTTCGAAACAAGAGAAGGAAACTCTTGGTGTGTTACTCTCACTTACAAACATTTAGCATTTTATGTTAGGAATTAGATGATATATTAATAACAGAAGAAAAAATATTATTTTAATTTTAAAAAAATAAGAACCACATTTGTAATTAAAATTTTATGGAATCGAAATTACATATTCTTCTTACGGATCAAAATAGATCTAAGTCTGATATTCTTTAGAACAAATGACATAGTAATAACATTAATATCTCGTTAAACAAAGAAAATATATTAAATTGTAATAAATGATTACTGATTAATGTATATATATAGATATAATTTTGATTGATTATTAATTAATTTTTAACAATTTTATATAAAAAATAAATTGAACAAGTCTTTTGGTAAAATTATCCTAAAATATGAAAAAACTTTCTTACATGTTAATGGACATAATGTGTTGCAAATATACCTTTTTTTTAAAAAAAATTCTTATTTAATTTACATTAGAGATTATCATACATATTATATACCAATTAAAATGAAATGAGTTAAATTCTATCAATGGTGAGAGTAAATTATATTTATTATATTATTAATTACTAATATTTATTTGGTATTACAATCATGTAATATTAGTTCTAACAATTTTATTTTTATAGTTTCTTAATAAAATCATAACTTGACATAATATTTTTGTAAACAATATTTGACATTATTCATGAAAGTATCAGGATCATTCAATAAAGTTAGATAGATATAAAAACATAATCAAATCAATAATAAATAATATGAATGAAAGATTAAAAAATATTAATGTTGTAAGAAAGTAAATATCAATATTGTTGTAACTCTGGTCAAGCTGCAACTACTGATGCAATCAGAATAGACACAGGAAGGGAAGGCGAGGCCACTCATGACTAACAATTTTGCATAGGTAATGGAGATGGATCCTCATATATTAGACAATAAGAAAATAATAAATAGCACATGATTTTCCAAGTCCAAGATTTTTGGCTTATATGTAACCCAACATAATAATCATCATAATCATAATTCTAATACTTTTCATCTTCATCATTTTTCTCTCTATCTCTAAAACCTCTCTTAGAATTTTGTATAGACTTTAAATCTTGTTATATGTTTCAAAAAAAACCATATTAATTTATAGAGAAAAATGAGTTTAAATATTCTTTCTGGTCAATTCTATCAATCAAATCAAATTTGTAACCTAAAACTATATTAATTTATAGAAGAAAAATACAATCAAATGAGTTTAAATATTTTTCTCTGGTCAATACTATCAATCAAATCAAATTTGTAACGTTTCAAATTTAGAATAAAATATTTATTTATATAATATTTTAATTTATATTATTATTCTGGTCAATGTTATCAATAAAATCAAATTTGTAACGTTTTAAATTCAGTATAAAATATTTATTTATATAATATTTTAAATTATATTATTATTGTAAACCCATAAACTTCCCCTCTCTTGTGTGTTTGAAAATTGTTTTATAGAATATTTGAAATTTTAATTTTTTTAAAAATTTAAACTTTTTATTATTTTTAGAAATTTTATATTTTTTTTATTCTTAGTATTATTAAAAATGTTTTGTATTTTTTTATTTTTCAAAATTTAATATTTTTATTAGTTTTATAAAATTTAATATTTTATTTTGTAAAATCAAATAAGAAAAACATTTTATTTAATATTTTTTATTTTTTTATTATAATCATTTTTTTAGTAAAGAAAAATAAAGAAGCAAAATAAATAAAAAGTGAAATTAGTGGCAGGAATGTAAAAGAAAGGAGATGCATGTTTATATCCTCATTAGACCAAACCCAAGGCAAGGGGACCATATGACTTGGGTGAATGCTAATTGAGGGCTAGCAGGCAGTGGTAACATGGTGACAACGTGGATAAAGGGAGGTCAGAGGGTGAGTGTAGCGTTTAGCACCGTCGTAGTTAGGACATGACGTGCAGCGGCGTTCGCCGTGGTTGTCACCGGCGGTGTGGGTGTTCTTTTGGTTCTTTGTTGGTTCTTTTTTGGTTCTCTGCTTCGATATTGGTTGAGTTATGGCGAATATTTTTGGACTCTTATGAGTTTTTTGTGGTTTTGATGAGTTATCTGTAGAGGTACTTCAATGTTACTTCAATTACACAAATCAATAGTTCAAATTGCACTCAAAGGACTTTTCCCATTTTTATAGGAACTTTTGTAATGTATCTTCAACCGCCGATATAGTTTTGAGATCCTGTTTGAGCTTTTTATTTTTATCTTTTGAAATGATTTTGATACAGGATTTTGAAAGGGTCTAAGGTTCCTTCTAAGATTGTGACAGGAGCAAAATCTCTCAAAAGATATAAGGATTGTGCTTTCAGCAGCAACTCCAGGTATCATGTAGAATACTTTTCACAATGAAATTTTATTTATTTATAATATGAAAATAGAAATATTTGATATCATCACAAAACAAACAGAATAGAGCAACCATATAGTTTACAAAAGAGATTCTAAATAAGCCATAAAATAAGTACAGTTGAAGATTTTTTTTTTTTATTTTGCTTTTTTTTTAAATTGTAAAAATTGAACCAAAATCTTTGAATTTTCTAAAACTTTGATGCTTCCTGTTAAATTTGCTTTATGCTTTTAAAGACTTAGTGTTAAAACTGTATAATAATTTTTGCTCACTATTTTCCCTTATGTGAATATCTCTCTTTTATAAAAATTTCTAACCTTTCATGTTATCACCTCCACTTAATGTCACCTTAAGTGATACATCCTCAGCTCATCCCATTCAAATTTTCAACTTTACTATTTATTTTCTCAAAAAAAAATTTAGTTAATTTTTATTAATTTTTGTACACCAAGAATTGGTACCTGAAAAGGCAGCCTAAAAAATAAAAAGTCAGAAAATAAAAATAAAAACGAAATAAAAATAAAAATAAACATAAAAAATAAAGGAGAAAGTGTAATGACTCAAATACATACTAACCAACAATTAATTAGGCGAAGTGCAAATAACAATTTCATTTTTCCTTTTTGACACACCTCTAGTGGATTGGGTTTCACTAAATTATTTTATTTTTCATCAAACTAGATCAAAACTGTTTTTTTAATGAACCTCCATTAAATTGGGCTCCAATCAGATCAAATTATTTTTCTGATTAAATCCTTAAAGGATTGAACTTCATTTAACTTTTTTCTTTTCTCACTTTTTTATTTTATTTGAACTTATCCTCTTGAAGTAATTGATTAGATGTTAGTCTCTAATAGAAATATACTTAATGATTCTTCCCAAAGATGATATATTTAATCTATATAAAGACTTTATATTGACATTGGAATGAAGTTGAATTATTGTGATATGTATTTGGATTTTATATGACTTTGCTTCAAAAATAAAAAAAATTATTTATGAATTCCCAATCAATTTGGTTCCTTTTACTTATATCTTCCTACTTAGAATTTGATTTCAATAACTTATCTTTGATTTTTTTTATTATGTTGAGCTGTGACACGAGCATATACATATCTAGGTAGAAGAGCATCTGATAATTTTATCATTATTATCCTTATTTATTATTATTTAATAATTTTATATTGTTTATTTAATGAGATATTAATGTTTTACTACACAAGAAAAATAGGCTATTTAAAAATCCAATAATCTTAATTTTACAGTCATATATCTAAAATTATAAAATTTAAGATATAGATTTAGAAAAAAAATCATATTTGTGTTGACATGAGATGGTATAAAATTTAAAATTACACGTAAGCTATAAAAATAAAAAAAATTATTTACTGTTTAAAGGTAACTTATTTTACCATAAATTTATACAAAATAATAAAAATTATTAAAGTTTTATAACAATTTTGCTTTAGAATAAAAATTATAATATTTTAAAAGTAATTTGCTGCAAAAATTTTGGTGTAAATAGTGTAATTAAACACGAGGTCCTCTCACACTAAAATCCTTCATTTTTTTTCCATTTAATCATTCCACTATTACAGAAGAGAAAATTATTAATAAAATTGTGGTTGAAGTCTATTTTTCTTAAAAAAAACATTCTAATAATTCATTACAACGTATAACTTGAAAATAGAGAATATAAATGTTTATTTAAGCATAATTTGATAAAAATAAAGCGTAACTATTGAATCATAGATATTGAAAGTGGGATAGTCTAATTTATATAAATAAAAAATTGATAAATTTTTTGTAAATTATTTGGTAATCATAAGTTGATCACCATATGATTCAAATTATTGTAAACCAATAAGTTAATTTTCACCTAGACATTTTTGATAACTAAATATTATTTATAAAATTAGTCACATATGGTTAAATAATATGTGAATTTTCATATAAATAGTATTTTTAGAGATACAAAATATATAATCGATCTATTTAACTAATATGTGAATTTTCATATAAATAGTATTTTTAGAGATACAAAATATATAATCGATCTATTTATTTTCTAGCTTTGTATAATTTTCTGTAATTATACTATTTTATTTTATTCCTAGTCGACTTTATCTTGTATAAGCCTCCTTTGGAACACATTCAAAACATATCTTTTTCTCTCCATACCTCTTCATATATATATATATATATATATATATATATCTTCTCTCTCAATTTCACTCTCCATATTTCATTGTTTCAGAATCTGGTCGAGCTCCGCAGTATGAGCCTGTAGCTATTTCTAATCGATCAGAATCTCAATAAGAGTAAATTACTATTTACTCTGAGGATCCTTTGTTCTATATTTTTTAAAAATTTTTGTCATCAATATTAGTGCAAACAGTTAAGAATAGTATTCCTCTCAACTTGATTAGGATTATACTGAAATTTAGTGTTATTTTGATAACTTGTTATAGATACCTAGAGTTTACATTGATATCATTGTCTGGTTGGAGAAATTGATTTGGAGATCATCGTCTCAAGTAAGTTAAGATAATTTTAAGTCTTTCAATAGTAACTTAGGTTAAAAGTTTTCACTGTGATGAAATTTGGTTCTAAGTTTCAATTTCTATTATAATGATGTTTTATGATGAAATTGGTTGATTGTGTATTTAATTTGAATTGTTATATTGATAGCTTGATAGACAAGAATTGTGATTTTGAGTATTGTGAATTGTTGGATTGATATGATTGTGTATGATTGAATTGAAATGATATATGTCATGTCTAAATGATAGATTCACATGTAATCAATTCGGTTGAAATAAAACCAGTGTGTGTATTGGGGATTGAAAGGAAATCAAGATACCATGGTTACATATGCATCTATATGATTCAATTGAATTGATAAGTTATGTGTAGTGACTGAGTTATAAACTTATATGTAATCATTTTGGTTGAAATGAAACCAGTGTACTGGAGGGTTGAAAGGAAATCAAGATACCATGATTACATATCCATCTATATACTTCAGTATGATTGGATTGATATGTTATGTGTGATGATTGAGTTATAGGATCATATGTAATAATTTTGGTTGAAATGAGTCCAGTTTACTAGGGGTTAAAAAGAAATCAAGATACAATGGGTACATATGCACCTATAAGCTTTAGAATGGTTGAAATGATATGGTTATTGTTAGGACTGAATGATGAGTACATATGCAATTATTTTGATTGAAATGAGATCAGAGTATATGGCATTGAAACGAAATGAAGGTAATGATTGCAAATAAATCATTGTGAAGTCAATAGGCTTGGGATAGAGTATAAAAGATTGTAATTGGATGATAGATCTATTTGTATTTGACTTGAGAGTTGATATTTAAATACTTAAATTTATTCACTTAATTTTCTTTTACTTTCTCAAGTTACAAACATTATTTCACTTGTTTACCCTTATTTGTCTTATTATGTTGTGACATGTACATAAAGAGATGCATATGCAAGTTTTGAAATACCTTAAGGAGTATATACCCTTAATTTTGGTTTTCCTTTTGCCCTTGTATATATGTTTGATATATTTTGAAGACTTTACCTTAAGTTGGTCTTTCTTTTGTTATGTATATAATTGTACATAAGTTTGATGTATTTAGAGACTTTATGTAGTAGTTTGAACATCGAATGCATGTTAATAATTGGACATAGATAAAAGTTAATTTTTTTGAGAAATTATTTGTTGATATTTGCTTAAGGAGAAGAATCTCGCTCAAACAAATTATGTAGAAAAAATTACTCTGCAAATTTCGTTTGAGGCTCAATTTTCGCTCAAACGAAGAAAATTTTACTCAAACAAGATCTATTCTTGCCCAAGTATGATTCATTCTTGCTCAAGTAAAAAATTTTCATTCTAAGTTAAAAAAAATGCTTTTATTCCTTTCTTTACTTTTTTTATTTATTAATTGTTTTTATGATCTGAAATAATATTTTGTTTATCTATAGTGTTTTCTATTAAAAGTGGATGAAAAATACTATAGAATTTATCCAATCATGATAGCATATGATTCAAATTGTTGTAAGATAATAAGTTGACTTTCACATAAAAAATTTGATAACCAAATATTATTTGTAAAATTAGTTACCATACGAGTTAAATTATGATTAAATAATACATAAATTTTCATATAAATCTTATTTTTAGAGGTACAAAATATATAATGGATGTATTTATTTTATAATTTTGTCTAATTTTCCATGATTATATTATTTTATTTTTTTTCCTATTCGACTCTGTGTTGTTTGTTTGTATTTTAATATATGATAAATATATTTAAAATGAAAGAAACAGTTTTTGTTCGTTTTTTTATGGACAACCTCTATTTTTTCTAGTTACATCAATGAAATTTATGTTAAATAACACATTTTTTCTCCTTTATCTGTTATATTTTAGAATAATATTTTTATTATTTAACTAAAAATCTAATTTAAATAAAATTTTAATTATAAAGAATTATTTAAAATGCGTAACTGAAAATAACTGTTGTTTTAAATTTTCAATTATAAATAATTATTTATAACATCAAAACATAAATTATTTTTTTATTCTATATATAGAGAGAGAGGGAGAGAGAGAGGGGAAGGAGAGAGATAATCCAAGATTTTTTCGCAATTAAAAATGTCTAAAAGAAAATTAGAAAATATATTCTATAATTAAAAAATATATTCTTTTTTTTATTTAAAAAATAAATTAACCTTAAATTAGTCAAATAATTTTATTCATTTTTGGTTATTTTTATTTTTTCAATTAAATATATGTAAAAAAAATAACTTCTATTGATGTGTAAACTCATTTATTATAATTTATTGATATCACATAAAATTTAAGACTCAAAATCTTAAATAAGATTTTACAATTGAAAAACAAAAGAAAATATTTGTATCTTAAAAGACCTCTTTCAACAAATTTAGAAAAAAATATTACTAATTTATAAAACTCTAGTACACTAAAATATTAAAAGTGCTATACATAATGAAATCTATACAAAATAAATTATCATTTCTTATATGAATATTACAATAAAAGTGACCTTAAAATTGGAAGTGTTTGTATGAATATAATTTTGATTGAATATTAATTAATTTTTAACAATTTTATATAAAAAAAAATTGGCCAAGTCTTTTGGTAAAATTATCCTAAAGTATGAAAGAACTTTCTTACATGTTAATGGACGTAATGTTAATGGACGTAATGTGTCCCAAATATATTTCTTTTTCTAAAAGTTTCTTTTTATTTAATTTATATTGCAGGTTATCATACATGCTATCTACTAATTAAAATGAAATGAGTTAAATTCTATCAACATAATATTGTTGAGAGTAAATTATATTTATTATATTATTAATTTCTATTACAATTATGTAATAGTAGTTCTAACAACTTTATTTTTGTACTTTCTTAATAAAATTATAAGTTGACATGACATTTTTGTAAACAAGATTTGACATCATTTATGAGAACACGATCATTTGATACATAAAAGTTAATTATTAGATAGATATAAAAACATAATCAAATCAATAATAAATAATATGAATGAACGATTAGAAAAATAAAAATATTAATGTTGTGAGAAAGTAAATACCGATATTATTGTAACTCGATTTGGTCAAGCTGCAACTACTTATGCAATCAGAGTAGACACTAGGAGGCGCCTCATGACAATTGTTCATACAGCGAGAACGACATACTCGATATCGAAATGGATTGTGAGAAAATAAACAATTAAAAAAACAATAAGTAGCACATGATTGTTTAGGTCCAAGGTTTTTGGCTTGTGTGTAACCCAACATAATAATCATCATAATCACAATTTCAATACTTTTCATCTTCATGTTTTTCTCTCTATCTCTAAAGCCTATCTTAGAACTTTGTATAGACTTTAAATTTTGTTATACGTTTCAAGAAAAAACATATTAATTTATAGAAGAAAAATACAATTTGTAACGTCTTAAATTCAAAATAAAATATTTATTTATATAATATTTTGAATTAAATTATTATTTTTGTCAACCCTATCAATTAAAATAAATTTTTAATGTTTTAAATTCATAATAAATATTTATTTATATTCTATTTTAAATTATATTATTATTTTGGTCAACGTTACCAATCAAATTAAATTTGTAACATTTTAAATTCATAATAAAACATTTATTTATATAATATTTTAAATTATATTATTATTCTGGTCAACGCTATCAATCAAATTAAATTAATAACATTTTAAATTCAGAATAAAATATTTATTTATATAATATTTTGAATTATACTATTATTTTGGTCAACCCTATCAATCAAATCAAATTTATAACATTTTAAATTCATAATAAAATATTTATTTATATAATATTTTAAATTATATTATTATTTTGGTCAACGCTATGAATCAAATTAAATTTGTAAGATTTTAAATTTATAATAAATTATATTATTATTATTTTTATTTTTATTATTTTTAGAAATTATATATATATATATATATATATATATATATATTATTTTTACTATTATTAAAACTGTTTTGTGTTTTTTTTATTTTTCAAAAAATAATATTTTAAATTGTAAAATCAAATAAGAAAAAAACTGTTCTGTATTATTAAAACTGTTCTGTATTTTTTTATTTTTTAAAAAATAATATTTTATTAGTTTTAAAAAAATTATATTTTATTTTATAAAATCAAATAAAAAAAATTTGTATTTAATATTTTTTTTATTATAATGCTAGAAAAAATGGTGATGGTATTTGAAAAATGGTTTAATAAGGAGACCCAAACCTTTGTTTTTAGCAAAGAAAAATAAAATAGCAAAATAAAAAAAAAAAATGAAATCAGTGGCAAAAGAAAAAAGATGCATGTTCATACTCTCATTGGACTAGGCCCACGTCTCCGACCCTAGGGAATGAATCCGTTGGGATTTAGGGTTTGTAAAACATGGGACCTAATTGAATGGCAGCGTAAATGGCGACGGAGGCAAGGGGACCATATGACATAGGTGACTGCTAATGAAGGACTAGGAGTGGTGGTTGTGGCGTCGTAGAGGTGTAGCATGGCGACAATGTGGATCAAGGGAGGTGTAGAGGGTGAGCGTAACATTTAGCACCATCGCAGTGAAAACGTGACGTGCAGCGACGTTCACCGTGGTGGTCACCAGCAGTGTGGGTGTTTTTTTGTTTATCTGGTGGTTCTTCTTTGGTTTTCTGTTTCAATATTGGTTGAGTTATGGGAAATGTTTTTGGACTCTTATGAGTTTTTTGTGGTTGTGATGAGTGTTATGCAGAGGTACTCCAATGTTACTTCAAATTAAGCAAATTAATAGTTCAAACCGCACTAAAATGTAGGGCTTTTCCCATTTTTATAGGAACTTCCCTTCTAGGGTGTGAAATATATTTTTTCTTAGTTCTTTGTGGTGCTATGTGGTTCTGAGTTCCCATTTGAGTTCTATTATTTGAAAGAATATAGTTTTGAGTTCCTGTTCGAGTTCTGTCGTGACCGAAATCGTGATGGGGATAACTATCCGAAGAAAGAATAATATTGCGATCCGAAGAAAGAATAATACTTTTGAAAAAAGAGAAAGGGTAGTCGCCACCATAATTTTTATGGAAAACCAAAAAATCAAGGATAAGGCTAGTTTGTAAAAACTGAATCTAGGTTCGGGAGTCGGTTACGCATGGGAAAGGTACTGACACCCCCACAACGTTCGTCCTAAGACAGTACCTTTAATTAAATGAGTAAAAGTGTGGTTTTGAAAATGTTTATTTTTCTCGAAAAAGAAATAAAAATGTAGATACAAATAAAGAAAAATATTTTTGATTTTTGAGTGTCCGACAATGTTTGACCTTGCTCGTACCTATTTCCATCAGGATGGAAAATCAGGGTTACACAGTTCTCTAAAGGAAGTGGAATTGTTTTGAAAATTTAATAGTTTTTATCTTTTCGAAAATTTTATTTTATTTGTTATTTTTAAAATTTAAATTTTAATTTGGATAGGGTTAGACGCGTGCGACCTTTTGATATTCCAAATAAAATTAAAATTTCCCATGACGAGTTTAGGGTTTAGGAACTTAAACGAAATGTTTGTTTAAAATAAAACCTATGTACGACCATTTAGAGATTGAATTAAAAATTTATTTAAATGAAATACTAGAATAATATTTAACTTTAATATATTTTTTAGTAAAATGTAAAAGTTATTAGAAAAAATAAAATAAAATAAATTACAACACTACACCGATTTAAAATAAAACAAATTCAATTCAATCATTCGGAAATTAAATGCCAAAGTGGTTAAATGCTAGCCATGCACTCATTTATTTGCTTCTTCACTCTTTTCTTACATGCTAGCCATGCACTCATTTATTTGCTTCTTCACTCTTTTCTTACGCACCCATCCGGTTTGTAATTTTTTTATCTTGTGACAACCGGACGGGATGGCGTCCGGTTCACAACTTACAAACCGGATGACACCCCATCAAGTCTATCTGGTTAATAATTTATGAACCGGACGTCAGGCTGTCCGATTCTCAAATTTCAAAAAATGAGAAGCGAATCGCCTCATCCGGGTGTCCTATCAAAAACTTCAAAGTTTCTTAATAAAAGAAGGGTATTTGAATAATTTTAACAAGGACAATTATGGAATTAAAATTTTATATGGGGTGCGGGAAGAGAGGTTGGAGGAAGAATTTGTCTCGCCAATACTCCCAATTCAATGTAAGAAAAAGCCTTGGGCCTAAACCCAATTCATATTTTACTTTGTACCGCACTACCAAAGCTTATTCATCCATTTTCAATACCCTCCGCTTAGCTCTTGGGCAATGGTTAAAAAATGCAAGACAACTCTTTCCCTTTAGTGTGTTTGGAATGAAACGGTGGAGCAGCATGAACCATCTGTGACGGTTCTAAGTGAGAAAAAAAAAACGGCGAACGCGCCTTAATCTCCTTTTCTTCTCTTTCTAGATTTGGGACATTCTGAAATTGAGTTTGCTCGGTTTGGGTTCTACGTTTGGGAAATTCTGGGTATGGGTTTATTCTTTGGATTTAGCTATTGGTTGCGGTTTTGAATGACTTTTGGCTACTGGTGTTTTGCTTTGTGGATACGAAGAATCGAAATAGAGTATTTGGTGATGAAATTTGACACACAGCGCTGGATAGCACTTGTGACAAGGGTAAAAGTTAACATGTGGCGCTGACGAAGTACTCACACGATGAGAAATGAAAAAAACTAGGTTTATTTCTTTTCAAATTTTACATATTCGACTTGAGTTTCACAAAATTTTGATTAGATGCTTATTACTTATTTACAGATGAAGAACAAAAAAAATCAAACACAGATCAAACATTCAAACATTTCAATACATTCACAACAATCACATCTTCAGAAACATATAACCAAAAACATTATCACTAAGGATCAAGTTATTTACCTCTTGAAGCACTGCAATGTTTCTTTAGTCCCACAATGGCAACTAGAATTGGCTTTCTTCTTTCCTTTGTCAACTCAAAATTGACTGTCTTGTGTACTGTTTTTTCTCTCCTCTAAGAACTTACACCGAAAATTCGAATAAAATGACTCTGTCCGCAGTTTAAAAAACGTAACGTGTATATTAAGAAGGAGACGACACTAAATACAAATAATGTCAAAAAGAAATATTGTCACAATCAAAACCGTTTTCTGCTGGAGAGGGAACAAAAGCACTTTTGCATAGTGCAGTTATGCTGAAATAAACTTTTCCTAATTAAAGGTTGTGGACCAGTATACGAAAGGAAATCAGAAAATGATATGGAGTGCGTACAGCAATTAAAGGATGTGAAAGAAGAGGATTCGCATGAGGAGGAGATTAGCAAAGATAGACACTAAACTAAGCATAATACTACCTTCAATCTCGTTTATAACCAAAACAAAAACTAATTTGACACAAATTAAGAAAATCAGTTAAATACATTAAATTTTAATATTCCTCCCAAAATATCTTTTTCTTAAAACAAAAAGTACATACAGTCAAAGGTTACAAATTAACTAAAGTTAGGGTATTTTAGGAAAAATATCATTAAATAAAATAAAAGTTGGCAAATATGCTTGTATTTGAGAAAAAGAAGGTATAAAGTGAGAAAATACCATGAGCTATTCTTCCCATCTTCATTTTCACACAAAGGTGGGTTGTTCTCTGGTATATAACAAGTTCAATTCCAGATGAATCATGAGCCTTAGCGACAACCTTCCAGCACATG
>Ga0099825_1007826_pt1 | contig 12881 bp, 10 predicted proteins | sample SiratroredBW_FD_76838 | JGI IMG/M metagenome (GOLD analysis project Ga0099825, IMG submission 76838) | Root nodule microbial communities of legume samples collected from California, USA - Siratro red BW | ecosystem: Host-associated > Plants > Roots > Nodule | place: USA: California | collected...
AAAAAAAAAAAAAAAAAAACTTTCAACGCAAAAAAGGTTATCAAAGAAAACCCTCAACTTTTACATTCAAATAAAAACAGATCTTTTGCAAAGCTAGCGGCAAATTGTTGAGCAACCTAAAAGAAAAGATGCATTCTACCAATGCCTTGGGTATAAAAAATCCATGAACACAAGAAACAGCCAATTCAGTACCATGTACCTTCATAGCTCAAGAAATTAACAATTGATGAGGGTCCCATACGAACCCCATGCAAAAAAAAAAAAAACAAAAACAAAAAGAAAGGCTCCACAAACATGGTAAGGCCTTGGAGGGGCTTCAACGGCAATGGCCATGAAAATCCTGGCGACAGGCAATTAACAGTACGGCCATGAACCGTATGCTGAGCTTGAGATTTCTAAGTCCAAGAATCTACAATTTATAAGAGAACCCATAATGGCAGACCGATAGCATAATAGCATAGGAAGGGGCATGTTCATAACAAGGTATATTATCCCTAAACCATATTATAAAACTACAATACTAAAATATGTAATTGAGAATAAATCTGTAAATGTAATTAACGGAAATCCAAACTGGACCCAGTAACTATCTGGCAGTTAAAAGCCAATATTAAACCCTAAAAATATCCCAATAATGTTTCAGGGCTCTCAAAACCAGAATTAATCGAAAAGCACTCAATAATGGGTGCAATAATACCCAGTTTTGAAAGTGCATCCTCTCATGCCAGGGTCCAATAATACACTATTCACTAGCCTCGCAAATCCTCCCATGCACCTGCTTGTGCCACGGTCACACTAACCTGTAAGAATACAAAAGTCAGCTACAGTAACAGCAGCTACAGATCATATTTGAGCTAAAACAATCAAGCATATACCACTAAATGAATTAATACAAGGTATCCAGAAAAGGCTTAATCAAAATCTAATAAAAAAGATACGCTAAAATTTAATTTTCACAAAAAAACAAAAAATACCTATATATTATTGGCTTATCACAACGGATTTGTCACCCTTAATGGAAATTAATTACAATATGAAAGTAATTTGTGAAAACGAATAATTTATCTTCGTTGAAACCAAGTAGCAGTTGCAAAGTATTACACTTAAAATTATTCGTATTTATCTCCACCTTTTACTCTTGTTTGGATTTGGAAAATTTGCATCATAAATACGGAAAACAAAAATCCTGTCACTCACCACTGCTATTAGCCACAATTGTAAACACAATCCTGGTATTTACAACCAATTACCGGCAATAAATTGCCTGATCAATTTGCGGTGGAATCTGCTTTATTTCAGTTCCAAGTTCTTGTTCAATCCTATATCTGAACGAAAGAGGAAATGCATCAGAAAACTAAAGCAAGTCTCAAAAAAATCATCCAAATGTAAGTTACATACAAATTAAAGCGATCCTCATAGGTAATCAAGTTCACTGCCAGCCCAAGGTGCCCAAACCTCCCTGAACGACCAACCTGTCATAGCATAGCACCCTTTAGAACATGTACAGATAACCAGTATCCAAGAAAATGAGTTAGGGAGGGAGTGACCACAAATTATACATACCCTGTGCAAATAAGTCTCTGAATTCTTGGGAAAATCAAAATTAATAACAACATTAACTGCCTGAATGTCTATTCCTCTAGTAAAAAGATCTGAAAAATGTTTCACATAAAGAAACATGAAAAACTTCAATTATCACAATATGGTAAAAGTGTAATATCTAACCAAAAGTTTTAATAGACACATAAATTAAATATACCACGACATAAGAACACAACACCAAAAAAAATAAAGAATTAATGATAACTAAATTTGCTTTTGAAAATAAAGCAACGAATATAATATCCTGACAAAGAAATCAACTAAAACCCAACAAATGTTGCACGTGACCATAACTAGTAGGATAGGTATTATTCACATGCAACAGGGAAAAAAGTGCTCATTTATAGGATGCTGCTAAAGTGTTAGTAACATACCAGTACAAACAAGATTTCGACATGCACCATTGCGGAAGTCATGAAAGACTCTGTTACGATGGTCTTGCAGCATCTTTGCATGAATGTAGAAACATGAATACCCAAGTTCTGTGATTTTCTTGGCAAGGAGTTCCACTCGATTCACTGAGTTGCAGAAGATGATAGACTGGTTTATTTGCAGCTGAAATAGAAGAGACATCAACATCATCAACATATTCACAGGCAGCATATAAGAAAACCAAGAGAACAAAGAAAAATCAAACCTTAGAGAATAGAGTATTTAGGCAATGGACTTTCTGTCTCTCTTCCACAAATGCATAATATTGCGTAATACCCTTCAGAGTTAGCTCATCCATAAGGTTGATGACATAAGGTTTATTAAGATACCTATCTTTGAAGTCCTTCACAGTAACTGGAAATGTTGCTGAAAACATCAAGATTTGACGGTTTGTAGGAAGAAAATGAATCAGCTGCTCTATAGAAGGTTGGAACTCCGGGGACAGGAGCTTATCAGCCTGGAAAACACAGAAAGCTATGTTAAGCCTCAGATCAATAAGTAACTGTAACCACCAAAAACATAAACCTTAAAAGTACCATAGAAAGAAAACATGCACAAATGACGATGGAAGAGAAAATATATTTTTTCAATATTTAAAACATAAATGAGAAAATCAATTAACAAAGGTATTTCCTTTTACTACCAATTTGATAACACTCGGGAGATTGAACAAAAATTTAAAACATGCATGCACATCAGATCATATTTGTGTAATAACATTCATTCATTATTCTTACCTTCAACTTCCTAAAGCTCTTTAAATATGAAATATTTACAAACTGTCATTCTTCTCAACCAAATTATATAGACAAGTGCCATCCAGATTAAATGTATTTACCTCATCCATAACAAGCATAGCGCAATCTTTCAGAATACAAACACCTTTCTTAGAAAGATCTAATATTCTTCCTGGAGTTCCAACTAGTAAATGAACTGGTTGATATAAGCGCATTATATCATCTTTCAGGCTGGTACCACCTGTGGTAACCATAACTTGAATTTTCAAGTGTTTTCCAAGTTCTTTACAAACTTGAGAAGTCTGCAAAGCCAGTTCTCGGGTTGGGACCAGTATAACAACTGCAGGACATAGAAAACATTAAGAACATGTAAAGCCAATCATCATGACTATTCAAATAGCCAACAATCATGAAATAGCTTAAGATAATGCAGAATTAAATCATGATTCAACAATGCCACAAACATATATCACAACTATTTTCAACTATAGCAATAAATAAAATCAAACTGTGTCCTTCATATAATATAACTTTTCAGGGGAATCAACTTGGCAAAACAAGGTTCCATTAGTTTAGTTGAAATTTCAAAATCTTGTATTTAAAACATAGAGCTTTTGTTAAAACGAGATGTCCAGTAGGGAATAAAGAAGAAGGGAAATTTCTGAATTTAACAATGTTCAAACTTGATGCACCCTTGCCCAGCTTCTTAATGCGACACTAGCTGAACCTTACCAGTCACAAATCCCACTTTCTTGTTTTAGTAGAACACTGCTTACAATCAGTTACAGCCTACTGGATATGCTTATTGAATTGAAACATCATTATATACAGTTCTTTCCACAAGGTTATGAAATTGAGGACTAGAGGAAGTGATCAAACCTTGAATAACATTATTATCTTGGTCAATTTTTTCCAATGCAGGAATGCAAAATGCAGCTGTTTTGCCAGTTCCATTTTTAGCCCTAGCAAGAATGTCACTGCCGGTAAGAGCAATTGGAATGCTTTCTTCTTGGATGGGAGAAGGCCTTTCAAAACCCTTCTCATATATTCCCATGAGCAGCTCACGCTTCAAAAAGTAATCCTCAAATTCATTTCCTTTTGTTGCCGTTACATCCTGAAGAGCAAAATGAAGCCAGATCAAGACCAGCATGTAAATATGTAAAACAAGTTAATAAAGTAGCTAAAATGACTGACCTGTGAATGGTATTATTTTTATACCTTTCAAGTATAAGAAATATTAAGTGAAATATTATATGTAAAATCTAATAACATAAAAATCAGAAATCTAGCATTAAGGGTAAATGCCATTGACTGCACTAGTTACAAGGAATAAAACTAAATACATGTCAATCTCTAGATGAGGTATAAATAGTTCAAGTAGTTTGTAAATTCTACAGGTACAATTGTGTTCTAAATGACTGACAGTAAATTACCAAATGTCTAATAGAGCACAAGGCACTAAGAAAAGACATGAATACATTGATATTGTGACAGCTACATTCTATGACTAGAATGATTTTCATCAATCATTTAGGATATATTAACATATGAAAAACAGCTCCATACTAACAAGAATATGCGGAAACAAAAAGAATTAGAAATATAACAACAAAGGTCTTATGCTCTAAGGATTTCAAAGAAAATATGTAATTAATGCAAAATATACATAACCAATAACTTTAGTATAACTATAGTATTCCATGACCTTACCTCAGTCTTATAGCGGGTATCAGCTGGTGGAATCTTGAGTCTTGCTTTCCAATCTTGTGAACTAACAGGAAAAAAAAAAACAATAACATGAGAACACACTTTTCTATTGTGATAGCAAAGAACAAAATCATATATTGTGATAACCTATTGTAAATCCATAATATCACCAAAATAATCCTATAATTATTAGTCCTAATGGTTTAATACTTTATACCATAAAACATATAAACAATAAAACATGTTCCAAATATTGTTATTAAAATTGAATAAATTGAAAAACAGTTTCCGTGGTTCGATTCAATTCTGAGACACAGCCATTCAGATCACATTTGAAATAGAAAATGGTTGCATGCTGTATTTTTTTTGGTGAGGAACCATACATAGAGCTATGTTTGTGCAGTCACTGTTTTTTTTTTCTCGGTCAATTTTCAGGATTCAAATTCCAAATCGATGACCAAGGTTTCAATCATAAAAATTTAAGATACATTCATTAGTGATATTTCTGAAAGTGTAATAAAAGCCTATATATGAAAACAAAAATCTAACAAGCATAGATGGATAAGAAGTACACTAATTGCCTATAGAAAAAGGAAAGTGATGTCAACTTCCAAGGGCAACAAATTGCCTTACCAAATAAAAATAGATGATTGATGTCATTTCCTCTTATGATGATTTGTTCACTCAAGTAAAAAATTTCAAAGGGTTGGCCAAACAGACAAGGAATCATGCAAAACAAGGTAAAAGTGGTGCACATTTCAGTTCTAAAAAGAACAGAGGCAAACACATAGAAAGAAGGCTGGCAACAAAACTTCATGATCGGGCTGAACAGACAAAGGGATCTCTGATTTAGACACACTAAAAGAATACAGGTTCTAGCAATACCAGTGTTATAAATGCAGAATCTTGCAGAAAACAAATAATCCACTGCATCATATAGTAGACAACTACCAAATTCACTTAGTGGTTGGAGTAATTCACCCACCCACCTACACACACATATCAATTATGGATGTATATAAAATCAAAATCAAGTCGCATGCAAATAAAAATTGGAATAATATTACTCAAAAGTTCAATAGGCCAAAGGCTTGCTGAAGAAGACAAGAGGATGCAGGACGCATGCTGCAAACACCACACCCATAGCAGACTGTCACAATCACGGTTCCTAACACAGTAGCGCTAGAGTGGCTTTTTAACAGCACAGAGTAATACACTATGGCAACACCAACCATTCAAGCCACCGTTGGATGCTAAAAAAGCCTCATCGCAACAATGCAGAAATGAAAAACCTTCCACTCAAGGGCAGCAGGATCACAGCCATTGAACCAATATAATTATCACAAATTAACCAAACCATTGAAATGTTCGAGAACAGCTTTCACCACTATATCATTACTTCCACAATCACACAGTTCAAAACAACAAACATCATCAAGCAACCACATTGCAGAAACACCACAACCAACCACAAAGCATAAACCAAACACAACAAAAATACCCTAACCCTAATCACAAAACGCAAAAAGAATCGAAGCCAAAGAACGACAACACACGAACCTCGAATCCACGGCTTCAGACTGCACGGTCTTCTCGACCTCATCGACGGCATTGGCGTCTCTTCTCAGCCACTGCTGCTGCTGCTGAGGCTGTTGCATCAAATGCCTCTGCACGTAATGCGGTTGCTGCTGGTACGGTGGGCGAGGCTGAAACCCATGATTCTGGTTTAGGCCTGGGTTCTGGTTGAGGTTGGGGTTGGGATTGTGGCCCACATTCGGATGGAAAACTCCTCGCCCAAGCCCCATTCCGGGAGGGTACCTCGCTCTGTTGTTGTGGTGGTTCATTTCTCCGATTGAAAACCCTAGAAACTCAATCTAACCTAAGCTAGCGAAAGAATTTACAAATTAAAACGAAAACTACGTCTCAATCTGATATGATACAGAAAGAAAGGGTTAGGGTTTGGAATTGTTGGGGGAAATGAAAATTGGAACCTAAAGTGTTGGGAATTCCAACAGATCTAGAAGGAAAGAGGGTTTTGTGAGATTCTTGAAGTTGAACTCAGCAGAGAGAAAAGAAGAGAGAATTGTTTTGTATATATATTTTGGTTTGGAAGGGTTAAGGTTGAAAGAAAGAAAGAGAAGAAAAGAAGTGAACAAAACACAGAAACTATGGAAAATAATGAATGCAGAAGAAACCTCCAATTTCCTTAGTTCCCTCTTCTTTTTTCTAGGGTCTACCAACTTTTTCTTTATTTAGTTTTGATCCCTGATCTTCCTTTTATTTTTCAAATGTTCCTTTTTTTTCAATTGTTTACTTTATTACAAAATAAAATAAGTTGTGCGTCCACAGAGTAATAATTTACTTTATTACAAAAATTAGCTGCAAAATTGATTTTTATTTTGTGTTATATTTATAAGAGCTTCTTATATATAGTATATTTGTTACATTTTATAATTATCTCAAAATTTATATGGTTAGAAATTATTTATTTGACTATAAAAAAAACTTTTACATGACAAGTATGTCTTTATTAAAGGCTTACTTTGTATGAGTAAAAACTTATAAAAAAATTAAATTTTGCAATTATAGTTGTAATATAGTATACATTATTATACTTAATAAATATAATATATAATTAAATTTCTTCTTGAAAATGTTATATTCATTAATGAAATACACTTATTATTTTAAAAATTTAATACATTTTTTAAATGCTTTATTAACATATATTAAATATATTATCATATCATAACTTACATTTATTAAATATTATATACAGCTAAAAACCTCTCTTATATTTATTAAATGCAATTTATTACTTTCATAAATGTAATTAATATTTATTAAATATATAAGTTTACATTCAATATTTACATTTATTATATAATTTATATTTGATTGTTGTATCATCTTTAACATTTGTTATTTAATAACTATAATATATACGTTTATAATTATACACGTCACGCTTCATAAATAAATTTAAAATATATTTTTATAAGAGTTTTACAATACCAATACAAAACAACAACAAAAAAAAACATTAAAAAGATAAACAAGTCTTTCATCATCTCACTAGAAAGTCCTAAAACATATTAAATATCCTCTATCCTCTTGTTCACATGTAATACATGATCATAGCAGATTTTAAAATAAAACACTATACAGAAAAATAAAGTAATCTAAAGAGTTTTAAAATATATATTCATAAATTTAAATTTTTATCTCAAATAAACTACAAACACATCAAACTTATAATTCATTACATATATCACATTATAATTATCAATTATTGATATTTATTAAATATTATATACAACTGAAAACATCTCTTATATTCATTAAATGCAATTTATTACTTTCATAAATATAATTAGTATTTATTAAATATATAACTTTACATTCAATATTTACATTTATTATATATTCAAATAATTTATATTTTATTGTTGTAACATCTTTAACATTTGATATTTAATAACTGTATATAATTATACACGTCACATTTATAAATTCATTTAAAATATACTTTTATAAGAGTTTTACAATACCAATACAAAAAAACAAAAAATAAACATTAAAAAAATAAACATGTTTTTCATCGTCTCACTAGGAAGTTCCAACACCTGTCAAATCTTCTGCTCACATGTAATTCATGATCGTAGCATATTTTAAAAAAAAAAAAAAAACCACACAGGAAAATAGGCAAATTTCTCAAACTCATGTAATTTTTATCTGAAATTCCTGAAGTAGTGTATTTTTTTTATTTATTTTCGGATATGGGTAAATCATGCATAATAGACACGATATCATTGTAAAGAAATAGTTGTTGCCATATTGCACAAATTAATTTAAGATTAAATGTATTGCACGAATTAATTTAAGATTAAATGAAATCGCCAAAATTATTAATTAAAATTGTGAGAATATTAGAACAGGTGGTTAATATTCTCCACCCATTCCTCTTCTCACGTATGATAAATGCATAGTTATAAATGCACAATTATAAAGTCATCTTTTTTATTAATAAATATATAATGGTTTAAATTAATTTTGATCTCAAATTTACCACGCATACACATTATGTCTCCATATTTTAAGTGCAAAAACAATGACAGCTAGTTATACATCATGGATTGGTAATTTCTCTCATGTGTTCTTAGTTGCCTAGAAGAATATGTACCATTTTATCTTGCATAATAATACATAATCACATTTTGGAAGCATCACAAAATATCACAAAGTGTACACTAGGACTGAGTAATGCCAACATATGGGAAGTGATTAATCTTTTCTTGAATTCTCGAAAATTATTCTCATATTTTTCTGTCCATTTAAAAGTTTGACCTTTTTCTTGGTAAGTTAAGTTAAAGACATAACTAGTTTAGAAAATTCTTCAATGAATCTCTTATAATATCCTGCCAAATCTAGAAAATTAAGAACTTCGATTAATGTCTTTGGTGGTTACCATTGTAGGATTGCTTCCACTTTGGTTAGGTCCATTGATTCTCATTCTTTGGACATGTCCCAAAAATTTTACTTTGTCTAACCATAATTCACACTTAGACAACTTAACATACAATTGTTTGTCTCTTAAAATTTGAAGAATAGTCCGAAGATGTTCCTTAAATGTCTTAGAATAAATGAGAATGCCATATATAAAAGCAACTACAAAATAATAAAAAAAATGGACAGAAAATTTGTTTATATAATCCATGAATACTATAGGAGCATTTGTTACACCAAAAGGCATCACTTGATATTCATAATGACCATATATGGTTCTGAATGTTTTTTTTTTGTATGTCTTTTGCCTTTACTTTAATTTGATGATATCCTGATCTCAAATATATATTGGAAAACACATAGGCTCTTTTAGTTGATTGATCAAATAATCTATTATAAGGAGGGCATATTTATTCTTTATGGTGAATGATTGTCTTATCATTGTGTCTAACTACTAGAGAGTGGTTGTGTTTTTTGATGAGTACAAAGTTTATGTCTTCTCTCTAATTCAGATCATATTGCACTCTAGGGAGGGGTTACGTCTTTTGACGAATATAAGGTTTAAACTTTTTCTTCTAGATGGTTGAATGAACACTCTTAATGTTTTACTAACTATTCTTTATATCTACGAACATGGAAGATTCTCTGCTGTCAACTCTAAGATCTCTTTTTAAAGCTATGATGATTGATCAACATCTTAGCATCATTTTGGCACAAGCAACCTCTACTCTCTACTTCTTCTTGATGGAAGAATTTAATAGGCATTGGAAAAAGACAAATGTTGAGAGACTATTTCTATTCGTTGAGCAACTTCAACTCTTCTGATGTCCTTTTTATATTTGTTAAGCTCTATTATAGACATAACATTAGTTGCACTTCATTCAGTTTTGAATACGCTTTTTTCTTACATAACATTCTTGATCACTAACAATGCACATCTCCCAGGTGGCATAGCCTTTTGCACCAATTCATAGTAAAAGTGTATACTGTACAAGATAGATAGTTGGATCAAAATTGAAAAGTTATTTGTGTCAGAAGGACAGTGAAGAAAACAATTTTATCTTGTGGTATAAGATATCTTATTGAACTTGTATTTTATCCTAAATGGATCCCTTTGTTCAGATGGAAGATAACTAACATTTCCTGCAACATAGAATAAATATATAGATATTTATTGAATTATGAGGTTAGCTTAGTTTATGCATGTATCATTTGATGTTTTATTTGTTTTCATCTAATCTTATATTCGCCTTATCAAATGTAAGAAAAGACAACACATTTTTGTATTTTATATTGAATGAAACATTTGTATCTTACATGATCTGTTTATTAGAATAATTAATCTTTCAAACTATGCATGATTTATGTTTTAAGCTTTCTGTTTTTCAACACTTAATCAAAATTACAAGTGTTTGATTTTTCATTAACAGAACCTTTCACTGAAACGTAACAGAACTTTTCATTCAAACAAAAACAATCTAAAATATGAAAATGTTTTTAGTTTATCCATGATCTTTGTAGTTTACTATCTTTATATACAATCTTTAGGATATTTTATTTATAGGAATATACTTGTTAGTTTATTAACACATTTATATTTTTAACTTTTTTTTTGTTATTTGCATATATTTTTAGTTTTAACGTTATTTTTGTATTCCTTTTATATTTACACTAAGTGAGTGAGCTTACTCTTAAAGTTTTTAGTTTTCACATGAGAGCATATCATATCCTTTTAGATTTAAAATTCTCAAGTGTTCATTTTTTTTAATAGACCTAGGTAGACTAATTTTAACTTTTTAGTACAATCTTGATAAGACTTGTTCAACTCATATGTTTTGATTGTGAAAAATAATGTGTAGTCTTTCATCAAAATAGAAGATAATTTACTTACATATAAGTGATCTAATTTTAACTTTCAATTGTATAATCCAAACAGCAAGTGTTTTAAAACATACACACATGTACATGCACACATGCACATACAAATACACATACACACATAAATGTTAGATGAATAAAATATAACGAGTTAAGTGCAATATTAAACAATGTTAAAAGGGCCACCAACTACCACAAAAGTTTTGACGTATTCTATAGAAGATCAACATACCAATTGAAAATGATCATCTTACAAGGTCTATAAATAAAAGTGTATTTCCATGTAGAAGAATTAACAAAAAAGAATGACAACATATTCTTTGCATGCAATGTTACTACTTAAATAATAATTTTTATATATTTCTTTGAGTGTTGAATTGTATGATAGATAACAAGTAGAGGATGAACTTTTTTTTGTATATTCACTTATCTAAAGTTATCCCATCTAAAGGAAAGCTTGAATTTGATATCCTATTGTAAAGAAATTTTCCTTATTCTCAAATAACATCTTATCTTTTGTAACTATGAGTGATAGTAATAAAATATTTTTATTTTATTTATAAAAAAAAGTAAAAGAAATAGTCTAAAGTAACGTCAAAAGTAAAATAACAAGTACTTATATAATTAATTTAATTATTGTGAAACGTTTTAAAAGTAAAAGTTTCTTATGAGAGATATAAATATAACTTGGTTTAAATAAACTGTATAAAGTTGTTTCTATTATATATTTAGTAAAAATATTTTGAAAACATTTGTAAACCAATCACTATTTACTCATAGTTTAGGGGAGTTGAAGGGAGTCATGTAAAATCATTGTTTAAAGAAATTTGAATTAACAATTGTCATAGTTTTGTTAAAAAGATTGCTGATATAGACATATGGGGAATGCTTTTGGAAGCTGGATATGAAATAATATTATCAATATGTGACTGTGTTTTGTATACTGTTTGGATCATGTTGGGAATATCTTTTAATTTAAAAGAGAAGTTTTGTAAATTGCAAATATTAAATGTTTTTTTAATATGAATAAGGATAAGTCTTTTATTTTATTATTTATAAAAAATTTTATTGTCCATAGAAAAACTATTTACTCATATTTCTCTTTAAAAAAAACTTTGTGAAAAGTTTTAAGTGTTACAGTGAATCCTTTCTTCTAAAGCTCGCCTATTGTTTCATTCTCCTTTGTTCTAAAATTTTCTCTTTTGTTTTTCTTTCTTTCTCATTCTCCCATTTTTGTTTGTGTTCTCTCATCTTTATATAGAAGCTTAGCTCACTTGTTATTAATATCATCCATTCAATTTTCGTTCACATTTTCTTTTCTCATCTAGATAAGTTTTTTTTTTCTTCTCCCTTTGCTTTTAGGATATCTCTGATTATCATGTAGTCAAAATAAACGTAAAAGCAAAGTCATAAGTTTAACACTAACATTTATGTACAATATTATTTTATCTTTGAAGTGATATAATAGTTTTATCATTTTAAGAGATGCATCCCAAAAAACAAATTGTTTTGATCAGGTGTGTCAAAATAATAATGTTGTGATACAGAATTTTGAATTAAGAATATGATTTAAATGTGATATGTTGAATAACAATAACAGTTCAAAATGATCTATTGATATACAATGTGGGATTAAGATTATAATTTAAATTAATGTAATGTGTTGAGCAACGTTAACAGTTAAAAATAATCTATTTCGATAATTTTTTAGTAAGGTTATAATTTAAATATATGATACGTTGAATAATATTAACAGTTAAAATTAAGATTATATAATTTAAATTAATGTGATGTGTTGACCAACGTTAACAGTTAAAAATAATCTATTTCGATAAATGTTTTAGTAAGGTTATAATTTAAATATATGATACGTTGAACAATATTAACAGTTAAAGTTAAGATTATAATTTAAATTAATTTGATGTGTTGACCAACATTAACAGTTAAAAATAATCTATTTCGATAAATTTTTTAGTAAGGTTATAATTTAAATATATGATACGTTGAACAATATTAACA
>Ga0099825_1007827_pt1 | contig 12878 bp, 7 predicted proteins | sample SiratroredBW_FD_76838 | JGI IMG/M metagenome (GOLD analysis project Ga0099825, IMG submission 76838) | Root nodule microbial communities of legume samples collected from California, USA - Siratro red BW | ecosystem: Host-associated > Plants > Roots > Nodule | place: USA: California | collected...
AATTTATATATTATATATATAAAAAATTTTTTATATATATATAAAAAATTAAAAATATTATATATATAAAAAATAAAAAAATATATATATATATATATATATATATATATATATATATATATATATATATATATATTGTGTTCCATTTTTAGAATTAATAGTACAAATTTCACTTCCACATTTTAATTGTATTTTGTTATTGAGGTACTGTTCTCTTTCACTGATTTGACAAGACACATTACACTTGCATAGACAAATGATGATCATTCCAATTTGGTTGATAGAATTTATTATATTTTTAATAACAACAAAATTTAGGATAGTGATACTTTGATACCACCGTTCATTTTCTATTTTCATTTAATATTCTTATATATTATTATTTTATTATTTATATAATACTTTATTATATAAAGTAATGTTAAATGGAATGTAAAGATGAAGAATGATGTCAAACAAATATTTTTCTAAAATTTATAACGGATTTTGATTTACAATATATAAATTTTACATATATCATTATTGTTGGATTAGTTAATTTGTGTCTGTACCAATTGTAATTGTATTGAATTAGTTTTGTTAATAGTATTAAATTTTTATTATTTTTATTTTATAAATAAAAATACCATGAATATTATAATATTAAAATAATATAAGTGATGTGACATGATGAAAAACAATTTTAAAATTTGGATAAGTATTGGAAAGGAAAGAAAAATAGATGAAAGAAAACAGAGAGTGAGTATTTTTTTTTTTTAAAAAAAAAACGCTAAATTTGATTATGAATTATGAGATTTACATCTTAAGTAAACTAAACTGACGTTTGAGAGTTCAACAATTAAATGTTATCATATGAAAAAATAATATTGAAAATAAAAATTGAGAATAAAAACATAGAGAAGTCAAACCAAATTCATGTATGAAAATATATAAAAAAAAAAAAAAAAAATAAAAAAAAAAAAAAAAAAAAAAAAAAAAAAAAAAAAGAAAAAAAAAAAAGAAAAGACAAAACAAATTCATGTAAGAAAATATAAAAAAAAAAAAAAAAATCCTTAAGAGAAATTAAACAAAACGGAAAAAAAGGAGGTTCAAACTTATTATAAAATAAATATAAGCTAATAAAAGTTGCAAAAGAATCAAAATATTTAAAGGTTAATTTTTCTTAATTTTAAAATTAGTGAGCTTATTTACATAACGATTTTCTTTATAAAAATATGAGAAACTTTAAAATCCATAGCATCACAGTCAATAATTTATTTCCTCCATCTTTATCTAATATAGACCATGAAACAACTAAATGAGAAGAAAATGTATGGCAAACCAAAAAACGTCACACCTTAATTACACTCTTCTATAGCGACCCAATATAGAATTATTTTTCAAAATAATTTCAGTTATCCTAAATTCTTTCTTAGGCCTAATAGTTATATCAAAATATTTCAATATAGACAAACATTAATATCATTATTCATTATTTTTTTAAAAGAGTTACATAATAAAGGGATATTGAATCTTTGATTGTACGTATAACAACCTCCATATATGTTAAGACAAAAGTTTAACACCATGTAATTTTTGATTTAGTGCTTAAACCAACAAAGCATGAAGTTGTGTTTGTTAAGGCAAAGATCATATCATACCAGCACATCATCAATCAAACTAAGGAATTGTTGATAAACAACAATGTCTATTGAAGAATGAAGAATAGATGTAAGATGTAGATGGACTCTTAAAGAGATGGAGAACAAAATCCAACCAATGGAAAGAGAAGATTGGCGCAACAATGAAGCCCATGACACTTAAAAACATGTGGTAATGTAGAAAATGAATGAAAGAAACTACTAAACAATGTAAAAGGAAATTAAAAATGGATTGAAAAGTAAAAGAGTAGAAGAATACACCACCTTAGGGATGAATCTCCAAGGATGAGTGCATGAAGAGCCACCACTTGAGAAAACTTCTCAAGATAAGAACTCAAAGACAAAGAGAAGAGAGACACTCTCAAATTCTCAAAACAACTCAAAGGATATATCTCATTAACTTCCTTCTATGATTTAGACAATGGTAAGCACTCCTTTACATAGAGCTAGGTGACATCTAAATGGAGTGTGAAGAGTCAAAAAATTTAACAAAAGTTAACTAGGATTAAGCTAAACTAATCTCTTAAAAGTTAGGGAGTTGCACTTGATAGTTATCTAAGTACATAGAATGTAATAATTACAAAAAGATGACTTGGCAATCCTTGCACATGGGTGCATATGATGCGACACTTAGAGAGCTTCAAAGGTCAAGGAGTTTATCTCAAGTTACTTTCCTCCAATTCTCTTCTTCTCGCAAGTTGCTTCTACTTTTAAGAGCTTTACTTGTTTTATTCTTTTTATTTCTTCTTCCTTTTGTTTTTGCTCCTTCAAAATGCTTCTTTATTTTTTCTTTTTGTTTCATAGTCGTGTTCCTTATTTTTATTCCTTCATGCTCCTCTTCCTCTTGCTTCTTAGAAGTCTCATTTGTACATGTATCACCCTTCATTTCCTTCTCAATTTGGGCCTTGACTTTCTCATGCAACTTCTTGACATATTATGCTTTGTCCTACCCAAACTTATCCTTAAATTGAGAACTATTAGGTAAAGGCAACAAATTCAACGATGAAACCCATAAAAAATTTAAAAGGGTGACAATTAAGTACTACTTTGTATAATTGGTGAAGGACCATCACCAAGACTGTAGACAAGAATAAAAATGCCACTGAGCTAGAGCCTTGATCAGGAGCTTATTAGGATTTTGGGCCTAATTGTGTTTGTTGGGCCTCCAAACAAGCTTTTGGGCCCAAGTTTACATTTGAAGAGATCACTCTAGAGTTTGGAGCATCAAGAAAATAAGATCTCTATTTGTAAAATGCTATAAAAGTAGTTTAGAATTTATTTTGGACCAAGTGAAATAGGATTTTGGGCCTTGTATTTTAGGCCAAGGTAGTGCAGGATTTTAATTTTGGGTCTTATATTTGGATCAAGGTTTGTAGAAGAACAAATCTTAACCTTTGGAAGAGAACGAGGTGGCATCTCATGGAGCTCACTTAGGGCTAGGTGGAACCTTGTCATACCTTGTCATGTTTCCCATGATTCATTACCACATGTCACATCCTCTATGAAGAAGATCCTCATCATTCATGGCTTGACACTTGTCACAAACTCATCTGAGAGTTTTTAGAAGCTTGTCTTAGAAGTTAGGGTTAAGGTAAGTGAATAATTAGAGTTGGTCATAATTTTCCTATAAATATGTGACTCTTGTAAATAAAAATTAAGTTTATGAATGAGTATAAAATTGCTATCAAAATTTTTTGGTCTTCTACTTGTTCAAGATATCTCTCTAGAGTAGTCTCCTAGGACTTTTCTCTAGTTTTTCTCCTAGTGTGTTGGCCTAACCTCACCTAGGTTTTCATTGAATTTCTAGCTCTAAAAACTTCCAAATTGCACTTCAATTCATCTTTTATGTTGCCTACATCCATTGAACTTGAAAAATAACATCAACACATGGAAGATAACACATTGGTGGAAGCATATGGAGGACTTTTTTCCATCTCCATGTGGTAAACACTCTTCTCAAGTCTGAAGATTTTTTTGAATAGTAGCTCTAAGAAGAGTAGAAAGGGTTCTACTCATCTCCTCATGTCCATCTATTTGGGGTGACAAGTTGTTAAAAACAACAATTTAGTTTCAATCTTACCCTACAAAGTTATCCAAAAGTGACTAAGGAATTTAGAATCTCGGTCACTTACATACTTCTAGGCTATTCACGCAATCTTACCACTTCCTTTAAAAATAAATTAGCCACATAACATGCATTATCTACTTTCTTGCAATGTATAAAATGAGTCATCTTAGAAAATGTGTCAACCATATTGGACCGTAGCAAACCTAAAACAATATCGATAAAAATATCAATGCAAGGATGTTCTAGAATAGGTAATGGAGTATACAAACCATTTGACATGACTTTAGATTGAGCTTTCTTTCAAACAATACACTTATCACAAAATGTATGCACCTAATGTTTCATATAAGGCCATTAAAAATGCTCATGTAAGATTTCATATGTCTTTGACACCCCAACATGACCTATTAATCCCCTTTCATGTGTCTCTTTAACAAGAATTTTCCTAATTAAACACTTAGGAATGCAAAGTCTTATGTCCTTAACTAGATACCCGTCATGTTTAAAATACCACTCAAATGTAGTATGAGAACATGTATGATAGATGTAACAAAAATCAACATCATGTTCATGCAACATTTTAATGCACTGAAAGCCAAGAAATTTAGCTTCTAGAGTAGATAGAAAAACATACCTGTGTGACAAAGCATGAACAACCACATTAGACTTACTTCTCTTATGCTTGATGATATAGGGGAATTATTTAAGGAACTCCACCCACTTGTCATGCCTCTTGTTCAACTTACCCCGTCCTTCCATGTACTTTAAAGATTCATGATCACTTTTAGGTAGGAGATAATATTGCCATGCTTGTAATGCTCTAACTAATGCATATAACTACTTGTCATATATTGGGTAGTTAAGGGCCACACCATATAGTTTCTCACTAAAATAAGTAATTAGGTGTCCCTCTTGCACTAATATAACTCCTATTCTCACTCCAGATGCATCACATTCAACTTCAAAAGATTTTACAAAGTTAGACAAAGCAAGAATGAGTTCATGTATCAATATTTCTATGAAGGTAATAAAAACTTTCTCTTGTTTCTCTCTCCAATTAAATTGTGAATGCTTCTTGACTAGTTCCATTAGAGGTGATATTGTAGTACTAAAGTCCTTAATAAACCTTTTATAAAACTAGCAAGCCCATGAAAGCTTCTTAATTCACTCACATTTTTAGGAGTTTCTCATTCTTATATTGCTTTTATTTTTTTGTTTTCTACATTCACTTCATTATTTATTTATTTATTTATTATTATTATTATTATTTGTTATTTTTATTATTAGTATTATCATTATTGTTGTTATTATTATTGTTATTATTATTATTATTATTACTATTATCACTATCATTATTATTATTTTTATTACCAATAGATTAAATTCAGTGATAACTTGGTGGATGATTTACTGACGAATTATTCATCGGTAAAATGGTGATAAATCTAGTGTAGAATTTCGTTGGTAAACTGACGATTAATTTACCGATAACTAATTAAGTGGTAAATTTTTTCAACAGTAAATGAACCATCAAATTTCTTGTCGCTTAAATACATTGGTAACGACATTTTACTGATAGATACAAATCCGTTGATAAGTTTTCGTTGGTAATTTCAGTTTTCCTTATTGTGAAAATAACCCAATTGTCTACAATTTTTTCAAGTCTCTTCTTTTCACATACATTACAAGCATGTCTATTCATTTTGAAGATGGTGAACTAACACTAAAAGTCTTCTAGCAACAAACATTTAAATAGTTGGAAAAAGTGTTTGATACAAAAGACTAAATATAAATATGACAATAGAAAAAAATAGAATATATAATATTTGAAAAATAAAAAGCTTCAAAAAATTCTGCTTGCTTCAAAAGTTATTGAATCTTCTATGCAAGCAAATTTCAAGAGTTCCATAAAGTTATATTTTAGCAATAGACGGTCTAAGTAAATCTTTAAGAGTTGCTATACAAAGTTGATAAAATATCCAGTTGATTTTTTCTTTTCTTTTTTATTCTCTACTTCATATTGTTTTTTCTTCTTTCATATTATTTTTCTTTACCTATCCAGTCCACATCCTTGCGCATATATAGTTCAAATCACAACTACATACAATCCTCATCATTTTTGTTGTTGTTACTAAGTATTGTGGATATGAAAGTCATGTTAAATTTGCTATTGTGTTTGCTTGAATGAACATTGATTGAATATACAAGCCTAAATAATTGAGTGTTGGAAAGGTTATATCTATCTTGTATCATTATTTCTTTTCTAGATTTGTCATATTGTTTTGATAAAATCCAATATTAGGTAATTCACTCACATTTTTCAGATTTTCTTATGTTCTTGCTACATGATTTGTTAGTATTATTTAAGATCACAACTGTAATGATGATTTCTTTTTACCGATATTTAAACCAAGGGTGAGAAATAGGTAAACTTCTAATTGCATAGTTAGTGTCAACATCTAATTGTATAGTCAATGTCTCATTGCATAGTCTAATTACATACATATTTTATTTTTTTTGTATAAACATTGTCTGCGTAATACATAACACATTTTCTGCATATTGATGTACATAGTAGTTATATGTTGTGAGTTGCTTTTGTCATCAATAAAAAGGAGGATATTGTTCAGTCATTAGACGATCTCATGTTTAACATTCACTAGATGATCTGATGCTTAATGTTATGTTTTGATGATAACAAAATCAAGTTTAATATTTAATAATCATTTGTTCTAACAGTGTTTTGTAAAAGTTGTAGGATTAGATTATTTGTGTACGATTAAACAGTCAAAGTCAAAGTGTATAATGGATTCTTCAGAGTAAACGGTCTAAACGTCTAATGGATTCTTCAGAGTAGATGGTTTAAGCGTATAATGGGTTCTTCAAAGTAGACCGTCTAAGCTTGTAATAGGTTCTTCAGAGTAAAAGTCTAAGCGTTTAATGCTTCTAAAATTACATGAACCAAATTTGATTATTAGTTGTGATTAAAATAAGTTTTTGAAAATAAATATTATTAAAAAATAAACTTAATTGAATTTTAATTTGAAGATAAAACATGTTTTAATGAATAAACATAAAATAAAAAAATCTTGTTATTCTTTATTTTTTCGTTCGAGTTTACGCTAAATTTTTGCAAAGAAAACATGTTTTTTTTTCCATTTTTTTGTTTTAGTGTATGATGCATCTATTTTGTTTCATTTGTTCTTTTTAAACGAATTCGAAATAAAAAACTTCGAAGATTGAAGATTTTAGTTATGCAGTGCTATAAGTTTAGTTAGTTTCAACCATTTAGTACTAAAATGATTGTCAACACTCAATTTTGTCTGAGAAAATAAATTTATTTCTTAAGAAAATTGAAAATAAAGTGTGTTCAATTGATTTAAAAAAATATACAAAAGGAAAAAGTTTTTAATTAGTTAGAAAAAAAGTAATTTTCTCTAAAAAGAAGTCAAAAAGAGTGCTTTACGGTTTCAATGTAGTTTGGGCCTAGCCCACTAAAAAAGAGAAAATAAAACTAAAATAAAAAAGATGTTGCATATTTGATTATTTTATTTCTAATTTTGAGGGCTCTAATTTTATTTTCAATTTGAAGATTCTTAAGGGTTTTGATTTCATTTTTTTTAATTTGAAAATTTTAGATTTATTACAATTTGAGAGTTCTGATTTTATTTTTTAATTTCAAGATTTTTGGATTAATTTAAAGATTTTTGGATTAATTACAATTTGAGGAATCTGATTTTATTCAAATTTAAAGATTTTCAGATTTATTGCAATTTAAGGATTCAAAATTTATTTTACCATTTAAGAATTTTAATTTTATTTCCAATTAAAAGTTCCGTACTCTACTCCCCCACTATTTATTCACCTACACACAAAGAAAAGATACAAATAATTCATTCATTATTCTTGACACACAGAAAGAAGAAATTCGCAAATGATCTCTTCCTCCGTGTCTCATCTTCGAGTCCAATAACATGTTAACCCAACAAGGTCAAGGTTGCAACCCATAAACAACATCAACATATTCCAATCTGTCATCTCTTTATTTTCTCATCCACCAGAAACAATTCACAATCAAAAGTGATTTCACAAAAAGTCATTCACAATAAAAGACATGTATAATCAGAGCGAAGACCAAAAGACATTTATAATCAGAGCGAAGACCAGTGGGTTACACATGTATAATTTCATTTACATTTCATCTCTTGCTCAATTTCAATTTCAATATCATCATTCAAATCAACAAAAAAAAAAGAGAAAAAGAAAAAAGGTAGAAATTGCCACTTCTCGACAACCCTTCGCATCATTCTTTACATCCTTCTTATTTTATTTACATACAATGTTTTTTTTACTCACCCACTAGCTTTGCTTTTTTTTTTTTTTTAAATATATATAATAAAAACTGGGTTTGTGTATTTGGTTCAACATCTCTATTAAATGTTTTGCAATTTTTTTTAATACACCACCACCATATTTTGTTTTCTTTCTATATGCAATAATTAAAAAGAACTTTGTCCATCACAACTTGTAAATAATTTGAGATACTTGTATGGTTGTACGTATAATCTAGTATTTAATTTTATTATTTAAAATATTTTTATACCATAAATAATACGTTTAGAATAATTGTTTTAGATATCAAAATAATCACATGCATCATGCACAATTTAGGAAAAACTTTGAAAATAATAGTTATTTGGGTATTTGTAAGATCATCTGCACCATCTTATACTCAATATCCATTTAAACAAATAAAAAATATAATTTTCTCAAATGAATGGTTTACACAATCGTTGCTAACGGTACGATTTGTCAAGAGTATCATGAAAAGTCGCTCACACTATCTCGAGCTTTAAATGTTTATAAAAAATATTAAAATTTACAAAATTATAAAAATTATCAACTTTTCCAAATATCAAATTTTCAAAAATTTTAAAAAATATAAATAAAAAAATAAAAAAAATCAACACACCAACAAATAATTTTCTATCTAGAACTACGTAAATCGTCATTTTTCATAATTGATGGAAATACATATGAGCAAGGTTAATCATTGTCTAAAATTATTTTCTTTGTTTCTACTAGCTTTTTTGTTTTTTTTTTTGGTAAAAGTAAACATTCTAAAATACCACACTCATGTTTTGCTCACTTGAGTAAAGGTACTGTCTTAAGATGTTCCTTGTAGGATGCTAATACATTTCCTATACGTAACCGACTCCCGGATTCTAATCTGATTTTGCATAATGTTTGGTTTTTCCATAATGTTTCATAATAAACTATGATGACGACTCCTCTGTTTGTTTTTTTTCTAAGAAAACATATTTATATTTTTCTTTCGTCGCCCCTATCACGACCCTGGTTGCGACGATGATGATCCAGAAAATCTACAGAAGATTGAAGCAACAAATTAATGATGTTTTGATTTGTTTTTCACTTATTTTTCACTCAAAATTAACGCAAAAAGATTAAAGATGTGATTCTATTTCAAATATCTAGTACCATATTCAAGATTCATTTTTTGATCATTGATACCAAAGAGGATATAGAAGAATTCTGCAAAAAAAATAAAATAATGGAGTGAAATTAAAGTAGTTAACTCAATTTTAGCATCTATAAATAGAACTTGAAGAGTAGAACGAGTACTTAAGTAAGCCAAGCATTTACAACACATTCAAGAGTATATATAGTGAGCGTCTCTTGAGTTTTGAGCGTGGAGTAGTTTTTGAGTAACTATACCTTGGGATGAGCATCTAAACGTTTGTAATTCTCCATCTTGTGAAGTAATACTAGTGAGTTCTTATTATTGTACTCTTTGTGAGAGTGTTTTTTTATCTTCAGGAGTTCGTGGTCTCAGGAGGAGATCAAGAGTGTTACATGAAGTGGAGATAATACCTGAGACACTTAAAAGCAAATACACAGAAAGTCTACAACAACATCATCTATATTTTTCATGAATCTTCATCTTCAAAACGTCATCAATTGAGACTTGAATGTCTTCAAGACCAATAATAAATCATCAATAAAGGTAACAAAATAAATAGGGCTACCACCACAAGTTTAAATCTCAATTGTGCATAAGTTTGAGTATACAATCTCCAACAATTTCTTTGCTGTCCATGATCTTGTTGGAAGAAATGATCATTTATGTTTCTTTGTAATTGGCAACTCTCACACACACTATTTGGAATATCCACAAGCAATCATCAATTGGCACAATAGAACTCAAACAATCTTTTCATGTTGAGGTTTTAGAGGGAATATACAGTTTGGAATAATTTTTACCTTAACAATAAACCTTTTGTTAATTAATGTACCACATCCATGCTCAATCTTCATATTGTAGCCTTTCTAAAATAGTTATCTGATATTTAATAGGTTGTGATGAAAATCAGAAACATAAAAAATATTAGAGATGAAATTTTTAGTACGCAGTATTCTTCAATCTAATTGTTATTATGTCTTTTCCTAAAATTAGAATATTGGTGTTGTTGCCAAATTTTAGCATTGACTTCACCGATCTATCTATAAAATGGAAAGTAGTTCCTCGTTTTCGTATATATGGTTATTAGAACCAATATCTAATCATCAAAAGTTTTCATTCTCTAAAAAATTGTTTTCCAAAAATAAACTTTACAGGCTATTTAAATTCTCATCAATACTTTAGCATTAATTTTCTACAATGTTAAAGTGTTGTCAAAAATCTATAATTTGTTGGCCAGACATTTCATAGTGAAAGCAATTAAAATTAATTTCTAGATAGATACTGTCTCTACCTTTTTCTTGATTAACAAAACCAAGAATTATTATTCGTTTTTCCTTGTGTAGATGATTTGAAATTTTTATCTCCATTTGTTAAAATTACTACGTCGTCCTCTTCTTATAAAATTACCACGACTTCTTTATCTAAAGTTTCTTCTTCCTTTACTACTAAAAGCATCACGACTTCTGCCTTCTAAACCTTAACTAAATTCTACTGTATATTTTAAATTGACCTAAATTGTCAATGCTTCTTCAATTTATCTTTTCAATTTTTTCTTATAATTATGCTATTGACACAGTGTTTATGTTACGAGACTCTACTATTATAGCCACCACACAATCATAATTGATAAAAAAAAAAACGTAAAATTTTCTTCACCCCCTTATTGTCAGAAATATCTTCTATATATACTCTCATTTTGTTAATGAGGCCGACAATGCAAGTAATATTTTTTTAACACTTTCTAATTTGGACATCTTACTTTTTGTCATAATCTCTTCTTTGATTTTTTCACCTTATCTACTCTTTGTGTATGATAACTTTTTAAGTGTCCCATACACTTTAGACAATTTAACAATTTGCAATTTTACTAATAGAATAGTCTACTACTCGTTAGATTTGTAACCGTGGCAATTAATTCTTCCTTTGATTTCCTTCATTACAGTGTGCTAAACTTAACTTGATAAAAACTCCAAATACTGTGAACGTTTGAATAGGTAGTCATCTATAACTTCCAACAATTACAATCTTGTTTCTCATCTAGTTCGAAACTTGATAATATAATATTATATAATATTATAATTGTTGTCATATCTTACTATGTTAAATTCAATATATGTACTATAAAAACTTTGTTTTGTTTCGTTTGTTATATTTTTTTCTCTTTCTATTTTTCCACACCTACACACTCTCTTAGACTCACAATATCAATGTTAGATTTGTGCAATTCTAATACCAATTTAATATCACTAAAGTATCATAACACCTCAATAAAGTTTATGTTCACGAAAACAAAAAATAAGAAAAAGAACTTCATAAAATATTATTCAATAACTTAACAATCTTTTATATATTACAGAATGTATAGTAATGCGTTTACATAAATTTTATAAAATGCATTACTAATAATAAATAATAATAATAATAATAATAAGACAAAGAAAATGTAGTTACCTCTTAAACAAATAAAAGTAATGTGACTTAATAAACTCCATTAATTTATGTCATTAAATTATATATATTTTTTGTAGTTTTCTTCCTCGATTTTCTTTTTTATCATTCAAAGTGATCGGTAAAGCCACAAACTATGTGCCACACAAGTTCCCAGTTAACCACAAATTAAAAAAATGAATAGTGCGAATTCTTTTGGCTTTTGACTCAAAGTTCATTTTAGGTAAAGGTGACAAGAAAAAAAATAAAACAGCATCATCTTTCTGTTTTTAATTGAAAAGTTGTAAAGCACACAACATATTATGGATCATTATAAAATTATTTCCTTATAACTCAACCTTTTACCGTTGATCGGAATAACTTTTTTGTTAGAATTTTAAATTTTTAATATTTAGGCAAAAACCTTAAAAGATAAGTTATTCAAATCGTGCTTTAGGCCTTTAAAAATTGAAGGAGAAACATGCATTGTATTCTAAACTCATTCCTAAGATAGAATCAATATAAAAGATCGAGTCAAAGCTAAAGAAGAATATATACTTTATGGCTAAAGTTATGAAACAGCAGTGCCAATAGTTAAATGTAGACAAATAATTTGGTAACCTTGGGTCTAACTTATAGTATTATTATATGTAATTTCTTTTAAGTAGGAGTTTGACCTATTTAAAAGTTTGATTTGACTTAAAACTCTGTTTAGTAATATGTTTTATTGAAAAAATTATAAACAAAATAATAAATCTAATCAGACTTATGCATCATATAAATTATTTTTTTATTTTTTAAAGACTAATATGAAATAAAATAAGATCTTTTAAAAAACATATATCTTTAATCTGTCATAAATGAGAAAAGCTTTAAAAGCTCAAATAATTAAAAAATAATAAAAATGGTAATATACACAAAAGAATAAAAATTAAAATAATCGAACTTTCTACTATTTTATCGAGTCAACATGCTAGAGCAAATATAATTAATCTTTCTCTAAAAAATAACAATTTAAATTTGAAAAATATTTTAATTATTTAATAAAAATATAAAAAATGAATTAGTCAAAGTAAATCTGAATTGGATTTGTTAAATATAATATAAAATTTGAGAAACTTGATTGAAAACATTAAACCATATGATGAGAATAAAAATAAATTTTATTTAATTATAAATTTATTATATAATTATAAATTTTGAATAATAATTATCATTAATATTATGCAACTAATAATTTGTAACCAAATGGTACAATATA
>Ga0099825_1007829_pt1 | contig 12877 bp, 10 predicted proteins | sample SiratroredBW_FD_76838 | JGI IMG/M metagenome (GOLD analysis project Ga0099825, IMG submission 76838) | Root nodule microbial communities of legume samples collected from California, USA - Siratro red BW | ecosystem: Host-associated > Plants > Roots > Nodule | place: USA: California | collected...
ATTTATATAAATATATATATATATATATATATATATATATATATATATATATATATATATATATATATATATATATATATATATCTTCAAATTGTAAAATGATCAAAGTTGAGATATAAAAAAAGTTAAAATAACTAAGCTTCAAATGGGAATATATAAATTCAAAATTCATTGTGAATATGTGATAAAAGTTAAGTCAACGGTTGACCGAATTAAATTTCCCAGAAAGTGGAAATGAAGTTTTTTTTTTTTCACCTTAAGTTTTCGTTGTACATAATGACATACCATTACTTGCCAAAAACAAATTGAATAATAATTTCCTTGGAATAAAATTTGATAGAATAATATATATCGAAAGGCTGAAAATAAATTTCATACAATGATACAACATAACAAGTAAAACCATGAACATAAATAATCAATAGAATAAACATCAATCATATCATCTTTTCTCTTCCTTTTTTTTTATCAGATATCTTGAACATGAGCAAAAGTTTGAAATAATTGAAGAGTGGTCTTCAAACCAACCGCAATGCTTTCTTGATGTCATTCTGTCAAAGAAGAAAACAAACAGAAAAAACTTGTGAGTTTCAGATCACAAGCTTTTAATTTATATTAAAAACCTAGTAAATAAAAAATTACGAGATTAACTTTTACAAATGGATAGTGTAGTACACATCAACTAATCCAAAACCATGATTCATGAGTAATTAATCAAAAATTAACAAACATAGCCTAAGACTGTTTATTTGAAAAGAATACTAAAAGTTCTGGAAAAGTATGCTGATAAATTTCAACATTTAATGAAAAAAATTTAAATTTCTTTTAATAAATAGGGTTACCCCCTTATTGTATTTCACATCCATGAGAGAGAGAAAGGATATATTACTTCAATGGCTAATGGCTTGGTGGTTGGGCTATAACGGTTGATGACATGACCTTCTTCATCAACTAGAAACTTAGTGAAATTCCATTTGATTCTTGATCCCACTAACCCTGATTTATTTGCTTTCAGAAATTTGTACACTGGTGCACTCTCTGATCCATTCACACGTACCTACATGTGAAAAAAAAAACAAACAAACAACAATTTAAAACATAAGGTTAATAACCAGATGTTTCATATAAATATAAGTCATTGGTAAAACATCATAATTTCATATAAACTATATTTCCATACACAACTTTTTATTAATATTTATATAAATTACGTGGTTGACCACCTATAATCCACATATTTATATTTCACTATAGTTACTTTCACACGCACAATATCATCTAATCTTCCGACAAAACACCCAACATTTTAGGCTCATTTTCCAATGTGTGTGTCGGTTTGTTCAATTTCAAAAGCAATTGCAGGGTTGGGATCAAAGAAAGAAGTTTGTTGGTTGGAAGATACGTTACAATCAGAAATTCTTAGAATAAGAAATTTCTCTAATTATGTTGGCAATGTAACATCCTCAACAATATGTGGATGAAGCTGCAATTGGATTAGAAAAATCAAAAACCAACAAATCTCTCTGATTTTCATTCATGTTTCTCTAAATACTAAGTAATGTCAGTTCCACAGAAACAAGAAAAAGCAACTAACCTTTCCAAAAATGGGATACTCAGCTTTATATCTTGTGCATGCAAAGTCATGTGCCTCTTGGCTAGTCCCAGGCTCTTTCTTCAAAAATTGGTTGCAAGGAAATGCTAATATCTCAAGACCTAACATCAGTAAAACAGTGATCACTCTCTTTTTAAAGGCAACCAATGTGAATTAGTTCAAATTGAATAGCTTACCACTGCCTTTGTATGTGGAATAAAGCTGAGTTAACTGGGTGTAATTGGCATCAGCAAGTGCACTGTTTGTTAAATGTGCATGACTTCAGTTAGCCACCAAAGGAGTAGAAAAAACTAATTTTGTTTTCTTTTGGCCATTAAGAAACAAAACAAAACAATATTGTGCTAACCATTTTGAAGCAACATTAACTACAAGAAGAACTTTGCCCCTGTAGGCATTCAGGTTCACATCTTTGCCCCTGGCATCCTGTTTCAACCACAGTCAAATTGTGTGAACATATTATATAACTCTCTTCTTTCTAAATACATTTTTTCACTATATTAGTCAGAATTTACAAGATTTTGTACATTTTACATTTTTGACACATGATTTTAGACTTTTTTTTTGGTTGATACATGATAATAAAAAAAGTGTACCTTGACAGTGAATTCATGAATAGAATTTTCTGAGATTGATTGAGAAGCACCCATTTTGTCTGTGTTCTAAGATGTAAGTCTGTTATATGTTCTTGTCTTGCACAATCAGAGTTCAAGCATTTATAGCAATCTGAATCAATAAGTTGTTGGCACGAAAGCTCTTCTAAATCTACTATTACAAATATTATATTTTAGTGATACTTTTTTCTCATACGATTACAAAAGATTTGTTCTTCATGTGAATGAATTAATGTTGCGCACCTCAATGTTTTTTAAAGTAATGAGTGGTCACATTACACCCTGGAAACATAACATGGTTTGCATGACCTTGTTGGGGAAGAATGAGATTCAGTTCAAAAATAGTTCCTCTTATTGATTTGCACAAGATTTTATATACACTACAGAATTCAAAGCTAAAAAGAACACTACACATGGTAGAATGTTATACCAACCTATCTACTTGTTCACAGATGAGTGTATTTTAATTCGTTTAAAAAATAAGAAAAATAATAAAATCATAAAAGATGTATACACAATTTAAGTATAACCTAAAAGTATAGATCAAAAGAGAAAAATATATTTGAAATTATGTGAATATCTTATCATCAAAATGTTCTAATTTATGATGGTTTGTTAGCAAAACGTGATATGAACTATTTTATTCAAGTCAACCATCCAACTATTTAATTGTTTTGGGACATGGTATATGTATAAAGAGAGACTACAAATAAAATAGACTTGAACACAACATAAATGAAGTATATAATTGAACAAACTGTAAAATAAAAGTTTAAACATAAATATTACCATTTAAGTATTGAATTAAAATAAAATATTTTTTCGTATATACATACTATTTTATTTCTTAATCTATATCCTTATTATGAGGAAAATAGTATATTAAGAAATTTTTTTATTATAATATATTTAAAAAAATTATATAAATCCTTATCACTATGATCTAAATATATTTTAATTTAATATTCGCATTAATTATTTCTATCCCTTGTTACATTTAAAAAATGCACATTAGATTTCATTAATATAATATTAACTATATTTTCTATTTTAATATATATTATATTAAGTAAAAAAATATTTAAAAATTTATGAATAGTAAAATATGTTATTTTTAAATATGCAGATTTCTTAAAAATATTATATTTAATAAATGCAACATCTAAATATTTGACCAATTTATTTGCTAACTATATATTATATTTAATGAATATAGTATTTGATATTAGGCAGTTAAATATAATATTAATAAATTGATTTAAGGTAGAGGGTTTAGGCAAGGTCACTTTTACTTATAATAATTAATTATGATAATTATTAAATGTAATACATTTATAAATAAATAATGCGTGTATTAACAAAGTAAAACCATTTTACATGTCATTTACTCATCATCAGATTTTCATGATAACTTTTTTTTCTTATAATCACACACTTATTCTTTATTTCTTAAATTTAAAACAAAAATGTAACATGTTTCCGTAGATTATTTTTTCTTTATTTTTATATACCTAATATTTTTATTATGTTTTAATGTTTTTAAGTCTTTGATAAATCATATTTTGAATGTTAATATATAAACATAAAATAATTTATCTCTCATTTTATTAATTGAGTGAGTATTAACGCCATTTGCTAGCAAAAATATTCTCATTATTAATTATGATATTTATTAGAAGTTAAAAAAAAAATAGCTCTAACTCAACCAAAAATTTGAGATTTACATCCGCTTAAATAATATAATTTTATTTTATTATACTATTCTTAAAATAGGATGTAGATCTAATTAACTCTATAAAATTGATTTACAATTAATATATAAGGTTTGTACTTATAATATCATTTAATCATATTGAAGAAGAGTTTCACAAATATGATATATTATTTTGATTATTATTTATAAGAAATAGTTTATTAAACATTTTTAAGTAGAAGAAATTAAATATATGATAATAATAATAATAATAACACTAATAATTTATATTTTAATTTTTACAGCAAATATATCATATTTAATGAACATAATATTAATATTGTTTGACAGACAACAAGATGAGAAATACCTAAACATAATAGTTAATTTCAAAATTAAAAGGACTATGACATATTTTTATAAAATGAGAAATATAAACATTTTTATTAAAAATATAGTAAATAAAATAAAATGTTCAATAAAATACTTCAACTGACTGTAGTGTTTTTATATATTTCATTTTTTCAATTAAAGTTTAACTAATAAAAGTTAGAAACTTATATTATTAATTTAAGAAAAATACACGTTCTATCTTTCCTTTTTTAATAAATTTGCAGAAGCCTTTTACAATCAGGCAATCAGTCAAACCTCAATTATTCTTCTCCCTCACTTATTTTATCAAAATATACTTTTGTGTTAATAAAGTTAAAATACTTCTAGCTCTCTAAGATTTCACATTCTCACGTTAATGTTTATAAGGGTATTTTCATTTTCTTATATTGATTTTCAATTGGAAACTAAGACAAACTTTATTTTTGCTAAAACAAAAATATGAACCATAGTTTGCTTTAATTTCCTTGTATGATCTTTCATTTCTTTTGCAAAATGATATTCACCAAACTAATTCATTTTCCAACTAATTCAGCACTAGTTATATTAAAAGCGTCTAAATGCTATTTAAAATTAAATATGTATTCGTTCTGCAATATATCTCAATGCCATTCAACTTTTTCTTAAACAAATAAATCTTTATTATATCTTACTGTCATTAAACATTTTCTTCGAAAAATAATTGTTACCTACCCAAGGCACATGTCTTTGTCCACTTTATCAACATTGAATTAAATTTACCCTTTTACTCGGAATTGAATACATACCAGAAGCTTATAAATATCTTTACCTTCAAAAATTTAAAAGTTTGTACTGTTTCCCTAAAAAATAATCGGAGTGGAGAACAGAAAGTTATCCAAAAATACAAAGGCAGATTAATGGCATTGCACGTTTAATTGGAAATTTAGAAATCAGAAGTTGATGATTCTCAACGATGGCACTATTGCTGAATACGCCAACTGTCCCTATACGACAGCACATTTATGGAAGAGGACCCAAACAACCCATTAAGTTGGCGGCCACTAAGAATAAGACCATACACTTGGCAGGGGAAACCACGCATGTAAGAGAACAATTTCAAGAAACATCCCTGACATTTGTGTGTGTATATATATATATTATATATATTAATCTAACTTCTGTAAGGGCTTCCCCATGAAACAAGTTAAAATTTGGAGCAAAAAATTTGACACATGAGAAACCTAAATAGGTTACCCCTCTCCAACAACTCTACAATTTTACTCATCCTGCCCTGCATTCTGCAGAAGAGGCTAAAATACATATGTACAAAACCTAGCAGACACATGTCCTGTGCAGATTCCGCCGAACCCCCTCCAAGGATACATGCATGTACAGAATGGTAAATCACCTTTTCCTAAACAAGGCCTGATACCTAGCAATCAGCGACGGAAACATGAGTACCCACAAGAATAATAATGGTTCAAGGACAAGCACTACACTCTAGATGATCAATATAAATATACCAGCCATGGTCTCTAGATATTTTCTGATCACCTAGGCGGCCAAAAGCTCGGACCTGAAACATAAATATTAAGCGTTCACTGTTTTCTATCCCAGAATTCAATAGGAGCAAAAGACATTATCAAATAAAAAATTTGTAACTACAAAAGTAAAAATGTTGTGTAAAAAGGGAAAGCACCTTTGTTTGAAACTGGAATTGCATCTTCAAAGGGTGGTCTAAAGGGCATGGAATTCCTCTGATTCATAGACCGAGGAGGAAATCTCCACCCATGATCTGGTATTCTGGTTGATTCACAAGGATGACAACCATAAGGAGGAGGCACACCTTTTTCCTGATATCGAGGACCTACCAAAGAAAGAAACTTGATTTCATTCCATATGAATACAGCTAGACATGTTTATTAATGACTTAATATGAATATATACGACAAATATCACAAGAATCATTAGTTATCCCAATCTTACCTGGAAATGGTGCAGGAACATTCCATCTCTCATGGTAATCATAAGGAGGTGGTCTTATTCTCTCATGATTATTATAGAAGTTCTCTCTCTCCATGTGCTGCACAAAGTGCTGCCTACTGGAGTAAGGAGGGGGTGGTGGAACCTCCCTTCGATGTTTCACATGCCGCTCCCCATTAACAAAAGAAAACTGATTCGACGGCACATGTTGAGGTGGCCGAATAGAATACCCCTTATTACGCATAGCAACACCATCAGTATGTCCAAAATTGTCTGGAGGAGGAACAGGAAAACTGTTGAAAGAACAAGTAGATTCTTGCAAGTGCATGTCTCTATATTCAGGGACTTGATGGTGCACTGCATCACTGATAGGTTGGCTATGCCTAGGGGCAGCCATGGGCTGAACCACAGAGGGAAGTGGGTTGTCTTTCAGAGTCTGCAAACGAGCTCGATTAGAAACGACATAATAAGCTGAGTTATTTTTTACTTGGTGGCAATATCATATGCAGAAGTTGTGAAGCTTACCTGTGAAACAGTATAACCTTTTGAATTAACTACTGTGTTATATGAATCAGAAGTAGATGGCATGTGGTGTAGCACAGGAGGTGGGGGTGGAGGAGGTGGTGGTGGAGGAAGGAATGATGGTGGTGGTGGTGGGGAAGATGAAGGCACATCCTGACATAGAGGAGCACAGGTCAGAGGCAGATTCTTCTCAAACTGCTTGGAAGTTTCTCTACCAACATCAGAAATTGAATTGATTTCAACCTCATTTGAGGGAGCCACATCTTCCATTTCAAGCTCCCCGTCAACATCTTCCAAGATATGCCTGTGTTTTTCAATTCCAGAAGTCATTTCATATACCTCAGAAGTATGTTCCGGCGTGACAGCCTCAAAGTTCCCACCATCAGAGTCACTCCATTCACCGTCATCTTCATCTTTAAGCATCCGGGGCATGCAGAATCCAGGCAGTTGAAAAGTTGAGTTGCTACAAGATCGAATGAACAATAAGTGAACAGTCCAGAAGTATGCAAAAATAAATGAGAATCTGTACTACCGAATTCGAACCTTCCATATTCATCGAGCATGCCCTCCATTTCTCTAACAGGGTCATCCAATGCCCTCTCTGTCCTCATTGATCGCCGCAAAAAGACACCAGCTGCAGCTGAACTGCTATATAAATCCAGCTCCCGGATATGACGGCGAATTACGTGCTCTGGTAGGATTTTTCTCTCCAACCACAGCCTTAAAACCTATGGATGTTCAAAGCAAAGGTTAACAAAATATGATGATGCAAAACAAATATGCAAGGAAAGAGCATTTTGTTTGACTTCCTACGGTTTAATTTACTTGCCTTGAGACACTGCCTACGGTTTTCTTGTGCAGTATTTCCAGGTGGAGCAGCAGCAGATAAAAGTCGTGGAAGGACTGCATGGATAGCAGACGAATATACTCCACAAAGATCACCTGCAAAAACAGAATTTTTATATTCAAATTAATTATTAACTATCTGGCTTTGACATTTTCTGTCTTCTCTTTTAGTTAGAGACAAGATTAGCAAAGCATCAAACACGTCACCTTTTAAGCCACGAGAAAACTGTGCAATAGAGTCAACAAGAAAAAACAAATCCACCCTCCGATGCATGGTAGACTCCATTTCTAGACAATGAGCAAGAATTTCCATGACCTTGAACAATAGATATGTGTAAGCATTTTGTAAATAAAGTTCAACAATTTTACATAGGAAATAACTTCAAAGTCTACTGAAGGAATTGAAGTCTCATCAGTGTCCAGAAGAATTAAAACACTAAATACATGTGCAAACTTCTAAGTTAGATTCACATAAACAGCTTTAATTAAACCCGAGACTAGAACAAAAAAAATGCCTTCAATACTTAAAGAGTTGTCACCAAAGCTTGTTATAAAATAAAAAATAAATAAAAAACAACATATGTAATGAAATTAAACTGCATTTCATAAATATTTAAGAAAAAAAGTTTCAACTAAAAAATTGTAGATGTGTAATTGGATATGCATAAATTTTACCCTCTCCTGCTTAAGGTAATAAAATAATATTTAAAATTTAGGGGAGGTACAGAAAGACACACTATTAAGATCCAATTGCAAGGCTTTGAGTCATTCGGAGTACAGGATTCTAGTGAGGTTTACAAGGCTTTCAACTCTCCAACCACAATAATGGAGCCTTTCTGGTATAATTTTTCCCAGGTTATGATCATATTCACAGCTAACATTTCAAAATCGAGGATAGGCGGGATTTCTTAATTTTAAAGAATCATATTACCTTATCTGCAATACCAAACTTTGCACAGTCAATAGCTATGCGTGTTGCTCGACCAATACTTTCCTTTGTCCTAGTCAATGTCCCAAGCATTGCTTCAAAGTACAACAAAGCAGCTCGTCCTGCTTCAGTTGACTTCCCTATACATCTTGACTGTTGAGTTGCAACATACCCATCTTTACATCCATCTAGAGGACCAGATAAAGTTTGCTTCTGGTGTAAATGTACATCAGGGCTACAACTTCCATTGTGAAGAATATTACTGCTGTCTGATGTAGAAACATTGCAAACAGAAGTAGTTGGAGGAGATCCTTGCGGAATGCAATCTCCCCCATCTGTCAAGGATGGACTTGACCGAATGTCTGAAATACCCTTTTCACCCAGACAGTGGTCAGATGTTGAGACGGAATTCATATCCTCCTCTGGACCTTTACATTTTACCTCTTTCACAACCTCATGCCTGAATTAAAGAACAGACAGAAACATTCTTAAATAGAAAGAAATAAAGCGTAAACAACTTTTGTTTAACAATTGATCTCTTTCATATTCACCATCATTAAAACATGAATTAAGAACATTAATTTACCCTGAAGAACTCCACCAAACTGAACCCCACAATTAGTTTTCGGTAGAAAAAAACACTTGCATGATGAATGATCTAAATGAGAAAAGCATAAGTTCATCCAACCAAATTGGCAAACTATAGAACAAGATGTCATAACAGAAAAAATAAGCTTTATGCCTTTAAGAATAAAGATGTTTTTCTTCATTTTTTTTCTCAACATTTTAGGATTTGAATAGGAGAGTTAAAAGGCTAAGAACTATAACATGCCATAACTAAAGCTTACATATCATTTGCTGTGCCAATATCATCAACTGCTGGCTTCAAGCACTCTGTATCCTCACGTACAGCAACCTCATTCCGAGGCATATCAACATTATGAGGTAAAAAAGCATCATTTTCATTCACATCCATTACAGGGTCAAGGCTTATTCCATTTTGCTCTGATGCATCAGACGCTGAATTTGAACGACTAGAAATTCTAATGTGGTCTTCATTGTTTGGAGGTAATGATGGATCTGGTGAATCTTGAACGCTTCCTTCATCAAAACATTTTGAATCAACAATAGGAGAATTTTCTCCATTTGACTGAATTTTTAAATCAGCTTGTTGACAAACCATATGATCACTAAGCTCTTCAACGACTTGAGACGTGGCACCTGGGAGAACATCCTTGCCTGTTTCATGTTGTTGCTTACCCACTTGAATAGGTGGTTTATTCTCAGTAAAAATCACTGGATTTGAACTGGTTGAATTCACATTGATATGAGACGAATCATCGTTGATAGTATCCAACTTTTGGAGCCCAAAATCATTACATTCTTGATTACTAATGGTGCCACTTGCTGTCATTATGGTCGATGAGGAAGCTTCCATATGAGCTTGGCCTTGTTCAGCAGCATTAGCTGACATGGCTTCTAAAGCACGATGGAGGCGTTTAGATGGAGGTAAAGCAGCTTCAACATCCACAGAGCTGAAGGTTTGATCTTTCTTAGTATTACATATCTGAGTATTGGAACATGGAACTGAAATTTTTGGAGAAACATTATCCAAAGCACCATTCAGTACAGATGAGTCTCCATCAGCAGGACTACCATTCTCACAATTTGAGGATGTGATCATCTGATGAGCTGAGTTAGTATCTTCCTTACAGTTATTTTCTTGAGATTGGAGAATGCCATGAAGTTCTGCCTCCACGGATGATTTACCCATCCTGACTCTTGCTCGTTTCACAAGGGGCAAGTGCTCATCCCCATCTTGTTCAAAGCATCTTTCTTTAGAATTTCCACAAATATTCTGTGAACTTTGACTGGCATTCTGCAAACGAGCCTCCTCCTCTGTCCTACTGGTTGGCTTAGAAGCATCATTAGTTGCCCTTTTTCTATTGGGTTTTCTTTTTTTCTTATTGACTACAGGTTTTATTTTGAGATCAAGCCCTTTGTTCAACTCAACTTCTGGACAATCAATAGCTTCCGAGAGTTCAAGTTTAAAATTTGAATCTATGGTACTGCCCTCATTCAAGCTAAATGTATCAGAATCAGTTGTTATAATTTCAGAACTGTTGTCCTCCATGCTACCATTTGACACAAAAGCAGATGACTCAAAATCATCACAGCCAGAAAGATCAGGGGATTTCCTAACACGTTTACTCCTTCGTGTACATGCACTCTGAGCTGCAGTAGTTGATGGGTCACCAGCACCCTTTGCACCGTCATTATAAGGAAACACAAAGTTTTGGGCTCGTAATGGATTTCTAGACCTTCGTACAGAGGTATGTCTCTGTGTTGCACAACCCTGCATGCACAAGTCAACCACAGACCTTTTTCGAGAAGAATAAGTAACTGGCTTAGGAGATTTTACTGCAGCAACCTTCTCAGTAGGTTCCCCCAACATTGCCTCCTTATTATCAGATTCGTCTTTAAATACAGCAGCTGACTCATCCTCAGCTGCACATACTACCTCTTCATGTTTGTTGATGATAGAATCTGAAAAATTCATTGGTAATGTGTGAACCAACTTGAGGGTATCTGTCCGATCCTTAGCAGATGAGTTAACAAGATTTAAAACATCTGTATTAGCAACATCACCAACAAGGCCAGTTTCATCAAGCTGAGAATCCTTTTTTGATTTCTCAAAACTATCAATTATCTCCTGAACAGCACGACCGAAATCAGCACCCTTTCCATGACGTTTTCCAAGAAGAGACTGTTTTTTCTCCTCAGTAAATGCTTCGACATCAGAAGGATTGCAGAATGCTCTATCAAAAAAAATATCATTTAAAAACGAACACAAGCTAAATAGAAATAAGATGTAATGTGCAAGGGAACAAAATAAATGATAGGGAGTACAAGAGCTTCAATATAAGACCACAACATATTCACCCAAAATAATTATAATTACTAGTGAAAACGCATGTATTGTCACGCTTTTGTCCACATGTTTTATTACACCGTCTTATAATTTTTTTGTAAATAAAAATATATATGTATTATAATTTATTTATGTAATTTTATCTATTTATATGAAAATAAGATAATTAAATATATTATTTATTATACATTGTACTGAATTGTAATAAAACAAGTATAACTATATAGAACCAAACATTTTAAACACTTACAGCTCAAGTCTTAGAGCTTAATTCTAAAAAGAACATGAACAGTTACCTTTTTTAATCTATGCAGGAATCTCTTCCTTCTCACTATCCGGTAGTTTATTTTCTGTTTTCTATTTATTTGCTCCACCAAGCATTTTTTTTCACCTTTATTCATTGTGAATTGTATTGTGACTTAAAAATATTACTAAAGACTAAATAGGAAAACAATTTCTGTACACCAAATGGGGAATCCCCATTATATATTGTTAAAGATATATCATTAGTAGTCAAACTACCCCACATTCCACATTGCAACACAGTGGAATAAATAAGCACTTCTATTTGAATCAAGCCTGGGTGCATCTTTACCTTCTCACTTAAGAGGAGCTAAATCCATGGCCAATAATGGAGTCAGAACAGAACTAATAAAATCCATGGGACAGAATCAAGATACCAAAGCATCAGGGGTCATGAAAATATTCACACTCTTGGCATGGGATTCAATACTAAAAGATTTCCAAACAATAAAATCACCAGAAGGTGTGCGATAACAGTTTAGCTCTATTTTCAGATCACAAGTCACGCAAACTAGTATTTATATTTTCCTCAGAATTATTGCAGAAAAGTGACAATTACCTTTTTCGATAATTCTTTTTCAAAACAATATTATGTTTGGAACTGTCAGCTGCAAAGTGGTCAGGACCTATATATATAGGAGGGATCAAGTTACTCCAAAAGTAATTCTGAAAGAGTCATTATTCATCCTCACCCAACATTTTCTCTTTTAATCTAACAGTTAAAGGTGTGTTACTTGTTAGAGTCATTAGATTAAAAGAAAAAAATGGAGTTAAAACGAAAAGGCAACTGTTTGCTTCATTTATAACAAAAAGAGATATATGCTTAAATCAATGTTGTAAAACTCGTAACTCGTAAGAGGATCGGAAAAGGGATAAAAACTCGTAACTCGAGGATCGTAACCCGACTTGTAAGAGTTATTAATATATAAAAAAATTATATTGATAATCAGTGTATCCATTAAAAATAATAAAAAATAACTTATTTTTAATCACACATTAAAAATAATGTGTGATTAATGTTTAGCTTTGTTTTAGCAATTCCTTTGATAAGAGAATGGGCGAGAATGAAATGAGAGAATAGCAAAGTTACTTTAAA
>Ga0099825_1007830_pt1 | contig 12876 bp, 8 predicted proteins | sample SiratroredBW_FD_76838 | JGI IMG/M metagenome (GOLD analysis project Ga0099825, IMG submission 76838) | Root nodule microbial communities of legume samples collected from California, USA - Siratro red BW | ecosystem: Host-associated > Plants > Roots > Nodule | place: USA: California | collected...
AAGAGAGAAAAATTAGGATTCTCGGGTGTAATTGGGTTGTGGGTAGTGTGAGATTGTGAGTGTTTTATAAACACAGTGTACAATTTTCTACTATTAAATTATCTGCAGCAGTCCGGAGACGTATGCAGTATTGGCCGAACTCCGTTATCAAATTGGTGTGTCCAATTATTTCGCTGTGATTTCACTCTCAGAAATCTGACTTCATGGGAAAATGCTGTGTATTTTTCCCAACAGGGACTGCTGTTGTGATGTTCAAAATAAATTGAGTTGGCAATTGTTGTGCTTTACAGTGGTTTTTTCTTATTTTTCAGAAAATAGAGGATGCATCAAATTGTTGTCAATTTTTTTGCAAAAGTAAGTTTTCAAGACAAAATTTAAATTACAAATGCACCTCTGAAAGTAACCAAACATAACTTCAATCTGATTCTGAGTTTACTCTTCATGTTGAGATTAGAACATCCCAAACTGAAATACATAAGCTAGGTTTGATTTTTAGTTATTTTCACGTTTCAAAAGCGGGCTTTGCTTTACTTTTCCTGTATTCCCGTACATGAGGCCTTGTGCATGTCACTACTTAGCATTTCATGTAAATAATTAAATTGTCATTACAAAATTTTGTTGGCATATCATCTTTGCTTGGCACCTTGTCATTTTCATGGGTTTGAACAACCTTAGATATCATTGTGAGGGGTGATATTGCTACAACATTATTTTAATGTGTAATTGGTCGCTTAATGGGGCTTTTGTATTTTGTTTTTATGATGGGGTATGAGCAACATTGTTAGGATCGAGAGAAAGTTACCCATTAAGTTAATTACATAAATATCAGCTTTATTTTTTTATATTGTCCATATATTTTAAAATTAACAATCAAGTACTAATACTCATTTTTACATTACATAAAAATTGAGTTGGGATGAAATACTTAATAATTACATAATATTATTTATTTATTAGCTTTAATATTAATATAGATATTTTATATCAATTAAGATATAATTAAATTATAATATATAAATTTTGTATAAATTTTATATTATAAGTTAGTTTCATGATATTAAGTTAGACTCATCTTAGCATTAATTTTTTTTTCTTTCTTCTCACTTGATGATTTAATTGTGATCTTTGGATGAATATTTAAAAGTGAGTGTTTTTCCTCTCTTTGAGGGGGTCTGGTCGATGCTCACCTTAACATTGGTTATCTTTCTTTTAATTTGATGACTTGGATTGGGATCTATTTGGATGAATATTTGTAGGTAGCTAGCTTGTATCAAATTCTTTATCTTGGTCTCTAAAGCTAGATACTCTTTTATCTTATCTTCATAATTATGATGATATCAACCATGTCAACTTATACCCATGTTTAGTGGTGTTGACACCTTCTTGGTAATAGGAATTAAATCTATGGTGAGAGTTTCATTCAATATTTATGCTTTGAGATAGCATTTTTTAGTACAATTTCTTCTCAACAGATGGTATTTGATATTGGAATTTATTGTGAAAATCCTTAAGATAAATTTAGTTGCTTAATGTTGCAACTTCTCTATCTTGTTCTTTAAAGCTAGACACTTATTGCATCACCATAACTTGTATAGATGAATAATGGTTTTGAAGACTTTCTATGAGTAGGAAATAACTCAATCATGTGAGCTTCTTCTAATATTTGTGCTATGACATAGCGTTTTTTCTTGTATACTTTCTTTTCAACCAACAACATTTCATATTAGAATTTATTATGAAAGTCTGTAAGTTCTACTAGTTGCATGAATTTAGTTGCTTGATGTCTTAGGTCATCCAAGTCTAATGTCAATTTCTTACATAGGTTGTTGGCAATAGAAGGATCTCACTAACATCCTTTCATCAATAGGATCATAGAAATTATCCTACCACCGACCTATGATTATTGTTGACTTCCATCCTTTGCATATATTGAGGTTGGAAGGATTATGTTGATCTTGAATTGAAAAAATAAATAAAAGAAGAAGGAAGAATATTTGTATTACTTATTTGTTGTTATTTGTTCCTCTAACTTATAATGTAAATGTTGTTGCAACGAGAACTTATATAATAATTAAATTCTAAAAGTAGCTAAACTGAAAAAGAAAAAAAAAAACCATATTGCATATCCTTTATAAACTTATATAGAAAAATAAACCATATAATAAGCTAAACTAAACAACAATATCATTCTATAAATTAAGTACAAAATTATCATTGTCAATTGTAACACTCTTCTTTAATAATTATTCATGTGTAAGTAGTGAATGTTACATCCAATTTTCTTCTTAATCTTCTCTTTAAAGTTCTTGAACTTCATGGAGGATTATGATTTATTTTCATAAAATTCATCCACATATATTGAGAAATCATCAGTAAATGTAATAATATACTAATTTATATTAATAGACAATTGCTTTGAGTCCAAAAACATTATTAATATATTAAATTTTGTGCTATCTAAGCTTTATAACTTGGATCTTCGTTAGGAAGATCGTAAGCTTTGTCATACTAGCATCTTCCACAAATAATTTTGTCTCATATCTCCAAATAATGTTGTTTTTCTTGCATCTTTTTATCAGTAAAAAATAAAATGAATAAAATAAAGCATTTGAGAAATGTTTCAACTTTTATACACAACTGTTCAAAATAAAGTATCTTCCAACTCCTATTATACTCACTACTACATAGAGAAAAATTTATTGATAAGAAAATTTTTTATGTTTCTAATGTTATCCTGCTCATCATAAGGTTCATTTATCAAAATATTCAAGTGGTATGTAGAATTATCCATTGTCTTTTAATCTTGTTCCACTTTCACAACAACCTCTTTAATTTTATCCTACAACATAACATAACAGCCAATGACTCCAATTTACTTTCAAAGTGTATTCCTCCTGAAGTAATATGATTTCCAAGAGGATTGTAATTACTTCAACAAGAGGACCTATGCGTGATATGCATCATCTTAGAAAAAGAAATATTATTGCAGAACTCATAATCCCTGTAACGAACAAGTCAACTTTCTTTCTAGCAAAGTTTTGTTTACGGAAAAATGTTATCATAATCGATCACTTGGTCAACTTAAATGGTCCTTTATAAAAACAAAACACAAAGTTACTGCTTTTACAGTGAATTATTAGTTCAATTTAACAAGGAGACACCTGACATTATTTCATAATCTTTAAACACATCATTGGATTCAAACATCAGTCAAAGTATGAAAATTTAATTTTTAGGTATTTATTAGTAATCCAACCTTAGGCCTTATTTTGTACTACTGTAAAAAATTTACTTGCATCAGTCACGTCACCCCTAAACAAAATACAATTTCTTTGATTCCAAATAGACCATATCATAATTATCCACACGGTTCTCCTAATAATATTTTGTTTTTTAGATAAATCCATTACATATAATTGTTGAAAATGTTTGTTTGTCTTAAAATGATGTGCCCCATTTATCCCAAACTATGTGCGGCATAGGTTCCAAACCTGCCAAGTTACTCTACACCTAAAAAATAAATGATTCACTGACTCATCTTTCTCCCCACACATAATACATAAATTGTCATATACAACAATTCATCTTCTCACCAATTTGTCCTTTATGGCTCTTTTATTAAATCCAAGGGAAATGTTGGACCAATGGTAGGGCTCACATCTTCCATAACTCAATGATCATTTCATTTCTCTCCCCAAGATTGTATCTTGTAGTATGTCATATACCTGACTAACAGAGTAACTCACGAGTGATCCTCCTTTCTATACCCACTCATCCTTTCTATCTTTACTTAAACAAATGTCGTCCAAATCAATCCATAGCGCACTAACTGGTCTTCTTCCAATTACACCAAGCTCTTCTCTAATCAAACTTTCATTCTCACATATCAAAATTACAGCTTCCTAAATCTCCAATTTTAACATCTTTATTCAAAGAATTTTTGTATAGTCTTGGGTAATTTTGCATGATGGGTTCATCATCCCTCCAAACATCATACCAAAACTTGATTTTTTTTCTCATTTGTTATATTCCAAGCCACGGTTTCATGAAACCAACTCCTTATTTTCTCCTCATTCGTTACCCTCTTTAAATCCCTCCACCCCCAAGATTCTTTCTTATTTTCTATAACAATATTTAGTTCTCTCCAAGTCTCATACTTTGAATATTTAGTACATGTTTCCACAATCTGTCATTATCCATCTAAGTCTCCACCTTCATTTTCCAAGGTCATATTAAAGATATTAATGTCTTTTATTCCTAACCCTCCTACCTCTTTTGGATTACAGATCGTATCTTATTTTACAATGTTATATTTCTCCCTTTCGATCCCCATCCCCATAGAAATTGTGTTTTTGTTTTCCTAATTCCTTCACAGCTCTACTTGGAACCTTGAAAAACAACAAATAAAAAAGAGGTATAACAAATATAAAAGCTTTTAACAAATAAATTCTCCCAGCAAATGAAAGATGTTTTCATTTCCACTTGGACAGTTTTTTCTTAATTTTTTCTATTACACTTGACCAAATTTGATATTTCTCTAATATTTCCTAGGGTTATCCCAATTGGCATTCTCAGGTACATGAACGATAGACTCACAAAATTAAAATTCAACATTTATGCATACATATTTAGAATGTCATCACTTACACACACTTTTATAGAAATTAACTTGAAGTCCCGAGGCAATTCAAAGCATCTGAGCATGCTCTTTAAAGAAAGAATGCTATGGTGTTTTGATTTAACTAGAAATAGGGTGTCATCTACAAATTGAAGCATGCACACCTCAACCTCTTTTCTATCCATCTTAATTTCTTTTAGAAGACCTTTCTTTTTTGCTTCTCTAATCAACCCCGCAGAGCTTCTACAATGAAAAGGAACATAAATGGAGCAAGGGGGTCTCATTGCCTCAACCCTTTAGATGGAGAAAATTCAATAATGGGGCCACTGTTTACCAAGATAGATATGGTTGACGACTTTAAGGTTGCCTTAATCCAACTTATCCATTTGTTACAAAAGTATAATTGCATGATGCTACAATTTTCTTGATGTTGTTCTGTTGAATTTCTTCTACCACAAAAGAGGCTTGGAAATTTCATTCTTTATCACTCTTGTTGAGTGTAAAAACATTATCTTTCTCATCTCAAAAGTATTGAACAAAGAGACCTTTCCTGCCACACTTGTAGCACCTATCATCTTGACAATGATATATATTTTCTTCTTATCATCTTCATGTCAATATTTTCTAGTTTTCCTCAGTGTGAACCTCTTCCATGCTGACCACTTTTACCGACCTTGTCTACTCCTTATGTTTTCTCCTTTATTATTGAACCTTGTCATTGTATTAATTTTTTTAGTCTTTTTGGTAAAGAGTGTCTCATCCTTATTATTTATAGATATTATAAGAATTTGTTCTTCTAAAGTTTCTTCATTAGCTAAGAGATTCTTTAGTTTTGTCAAAGTTAGTTTTATTGTCCATCCTCTAGTTTTTGTAACAATTCCATGATATTTGGGATTCAAACTATGAATAATAATTCTTCTTTTTCTTTGAGTCATCAATCACACACTGAACATCTAACTTTGCAATTTGATTGCAAATGAACTTCACCTTGGTGAAGTGTTTTCTTGTTGAACCAACATGAGTTCATTTTCCAACCGGTGAAACTTTGCAATATTCTTCCTTTCAAATAAAGTTGCAAGAGTATCCTAAATCTCTTTTAGTGTATTTGAATCCTTGACTCACTTCAAAAACTCATCATTTACAATGATGGAAATACATACATATTTTTTCCAACTTTTATTTTCCTTTAGTGTATTTGAGTCCTTGAATCATTTTAAAAACTCATCCTTTACGATGATATGGAAATACATACATATTTTTCCCAACTTTTTCTCTTTCTCTTTATTCTTGTGGTTATTCTGTCACCATCAATATATCTCTCACAAGTCTTATCTAAGCATATACTATTTTATATGAGTGCTCCGTATATCTCACAGGTTTTATCCAAGCATATAGTATTTTATATGAATGCTTCATATATCATAGTTTTCATTATTCAAGTTCTCCATTAGGTTTTCTTATGATGTAATAGCTATCATGGTCCCAAACAAACAAATATGAATAATTATAACCCCTTGAAAGGAAAACTTGTACAATATATTATTTGGAACAAATTGGCTCTGGGTTGTATGCTTTTGATAGTAAATTTTGAAATGAAAAATAAATAAAAGGAGGAAGAATGAAGTCCAACAATTATTTGTATTGCTTATTTGTTGTTGTCATGCATTTTTATAGTAATGTTGCTACAACGAGTACTTATACAATAGATTACAAAATGATCATTGTTAAATTGAGTAGTTGTGAGTAGTTGGGCCTTTTGGATTCCTACTCTTGATTATTAGTACTGGGAATATGAGAAACGCTTTACCTTTCCTTTAACTTTCTCCTTATCTATGCATTTTAGACCTCAACATGTTTATCTGATCGCATTTCTCCTTCTGAACTTCTTTAGCTCTTTTCTTAATTCATCCAAAGTTTACCTTATTTGTGTGACTTTCTTGCACCTTGAGTAATCGCTATCACTTTCTATTCATCATGTTTCTTGTTGATACTATAAGTATAAAAAAACTCAACTTAACCTTCTAATGAATTTTAAATATTATTGCAAGAGTCGAGATGATCTCACAAAGCTAACTTCTTTTTTCTCTTCTATATTCTCTAGTAGTTGATTGAGATGTTTTTCTTTTTCTTCAATACTTGTTCATAGGATATATCTAAAAGAATAGACTAATGGGAGTTAACTAAAATAGTAAATATATAATTAGTAAATAATGTTTATCTTAAATTTAAGTATTTTCTTAACGAGTATATTAAGTATTTCAATTATCTTTATCCTATTATTAGTATAAAAAGTATGACATTCATTAATTCTCAAATTAAAGTTATAGTTAAAAATAATTAAATTGAATTACTCTATCTAAGAACTAAATAACCATGACCTAAAGTTTTGTTTTTATTTTCTTTTACCTAATTTCTTCTTATCGCCTAAACTTTGTCCTTTCACTAATTTATGAGTAAAACAACGTTGTGCGTATGCCTCAAAACGAGTTCCCTGTGATTGCGGCTTTAGATTGCAAATGAACCAAAAATCAATTTTGTACTAACCGAGTGTCAATATTTGATGCAGAATTTACTGTAGGATAAAGACTTTTATGACTTTTAACTAAAATTGTCTTGAGGTCGATCTATTTTTAAATATCAGTGTAAGTTCTTATTAAACTTAAAGCTTTTGAAAGCTATATTAAGCTGCTCTTCCTGGGAAACAATTTTTTAGAGCAATTGGCTCCATTAATGATCGTGAGGTGTTTTAAATTATATTTTTGGTGGCTAACATATATAATAGAATACCATAATTATCTTATTATGATAATCAATTCTTGGATGAAAAAAATATATTATTTTTTTCATTTTATTAGCTATTATATATTAATATACTTTTGTCTCGAAGAAGCCAAATATGTATCATGTATTTCATATTATTATTGGACCTCTCTAAAAGAATATACAACTTATATAACTTTTACTGAAAATCTTAAAGTTAATGAATACGTTAGTCTTCTTTGTATCAATTTTTTCATCTATACTCAAATAAAATTAAAAATTCTACTTAGGCTCTTAATATTATTATTATTATTATCACATATTTTATTATAATAATTACCACATTTTTCACTTTTATTATTATTATTACCAATATCCTTATTTACATTATTTTATCATTATTTATCACAACACTTCATTATCAATTTATCTTATTTTTATTCTATAACATTTTTTCTATTATTGTACCAAATTTATTTTATTTTATTATATATTTGATTATCTCTAAGCCTTAAAATATTAAACTTACCTAGTGGAAAAAATTGTTAGAAATTGGTATTTCTGATTTGACCTTTTAGGAACATTCATTTATATTTACTAAATATAAAAATGAAATGAAAAGTGTAGTATTTTTATATTATTATTCGGTCACATTTTTTATATACAATATATATTTTCTTATGATTATCTTAAAAATTCCTTTCAATTAATTTTTAGTTACTTAATAATATAAAAATCTAGAAATCAATCATATAGAAATTAAACTTAAAAATTTATTTTAATATTAAATAGGAAGAAAAACAACCATTGCTTCCTCGATTTCAAAATTTTTTCTTCAATCCTCCTACAGTAACACTCCTCGTGTTACAACAGTCAACATAATTTTTTAATTATTATGCTGTCCTGGTTTGAATTTTTTAAATAAAAACAAGAAAAAAAATGACAAATTTATAATATTAACCACAAAGAAGATCGATAGTGTAAAAATTAAGGATTATTTGGTCGGAAAGATACGAAAACAGCGGATATAATCACTCTCTTATTTTATTGTAATATTTTTTTGTTAACGTTATAATATAATAATGTTATATTGTCATTTATTTTCTTCTTAATATTTTCTTATATTTACATATAAATTTAAAATATAGTAGTAATTAAAATATTAAAAACTAAATATTTATTATTAAAATATTTTTTAAAGAAAAATGTTTAAAGCATAATAATATTAATTTTACAAAACTTATTTAATTTATTTATAACTTTAAGAAAAATCAACTACATAACTAAAATATTTCTTTTTTTTACAATTTTTTTAATATTAATTTTGTATGAGTATATGTCATAAGTTTTTATTTAACATATTTATATTTATAATTACCGTGACACATAAAATTAACTTAAATTATTAAGTAGGATATTAAATTAAAGAATTATTATTTAAATATTTTTCAACATATTAATTATAATTGAATTATATAATTTTTTATAATATAAAATAATTATATACATTAAATATAATTTTTTACAATTGTCATAATTTGTAAAAGGATTATATTAAAAGTAAAAAATTATATATGATAATTATGAAAAATAGTATATTGGTATATTGTATCTGTAGAGATATAATTATAACTTAACATTCTTATTATCATATATCATATTTTCCTATTTTGCTAAATGAGTAATACTATGGACAAAGTCGAATCTTGCATCGGCTTTCGAAGGTTCTTCTTTCTACTCTTACTTGTTTTTCTAAAAATATAGAGAAATACAAAATATATACAAATGAATGAGCATAAACCTCAATCCTCATGATCCAAAAATTCATGTGGGGGATTCATTAGAGGAGAGCGAGGTGCAATGGTAAGTTGGCAACATCATATAAATGAAGATGCATATGATCAAATGGGGTCATATGTTCAGTTCTCATCATTCGAGAAAGGGGAACGGTCGAAGCAAGGAATTGAATGAAAACTTTGTCAAAATGTGGTTGTAACCCAATTTAAATCTTTACCAAATAGCCACAATCACATCAAATGCCACCGTCAAAAGAAGATCCACTTAAGAGCCACACCCATGTGCTTTTTCTCATCTTTTCAACCCTTTCGCCTAATTTTGTCCTAGCTAATAATCCTCACCTATCTTTCCCTCCACGTCCAATTAAACTCATGCAAGGGAAGGCCATGTCTAGTTGCAATCAACCATTCTCCCACTCCTCCTTCTTTTTCTTTCTTTTTGCCCCCATTATATTTTCACTTTAGTTTCTCCTAAAAGCTTTACTTTGTTCAAAGATCAATGCTTCTATCACTCAAATGTGTTAAAAATATGTTCATAAACTTTGCAATGTTACATTTTGGTTATTTTAATTTGGCTTCTGAGGGAAATACCAACGCTGAAAACATTATTGGGCAATCAATTCCGCTTATAATCAATAGTGAAGTATAAATAACAAAGTAAACATCATAAATATATTAGCACGGCATCAAATTGTCCTCTAATCACATCATACTAGTGCCTTCTTTTGTCCTATGTAGTTATTAGGGTAGTTGAGCATTTTCGAATGCTTAAATATGGACAAACATGGTTGATGGATTCGATGATTTTCTTTCCTTTTGGATTGAATTTACATTTTGGAATAATCTTTGGTTTTTTTTTTTATTCATGGTCTTAGTCAGCACACTGTGCATTTGTGTGTCGGTCACATGGAACGAGAAGAAAAACACAAGATAGAAAAGAGAGTTTAACATATGATATACTATAAAACCTAGGGAAAACTTTGTATTATAACAGAATAATGATATAATATCAACTCTTCTTCACTTGTTTTCCTCTTAGAATAATCAATGACATGGTTCTGAGAGTAAACAGGTGGAGGTTGTAATCATGACCAACTCATCAAAAATAAAAAAAAAGAAAAGAGAAAAAACAACAACACAATCTAAGAAGCCCCCCCAAAAAAGGGCGAAAATAGTGGAGATATGTGGAAATCCAAAAGAAAAGTAAATAAAAGCTAGAGATCCACCACCATATACTAGCCCTTCTTCCTTTTTTCTTTCCCTATTGGAACATATATGTGTATATTTTGTTTAATTTCCTTTTTGTAATGAATGGATGAGGCAGAAATTGGTTGTTGAGTCATCATCATCAGCAAGGAGAACCTTTCTTGCAGGTAAGTACACCAGCACCTGTTGTAATGGAACCAACAAGTGAAGATGGTCTTGCACTGAGGCTAGAAGCCCTTGCATAGCTGGAGGAGGCTCCAGCTCCTGAAGCAGTGAAAAATGCACCATTCACTAACAAATCCCCTTCTGATCTCCAATTCCAGCTCTGCCATTCACTCTCTGCAGCATCTTCACGTTTTGTCACCTAAACAAGTACCAAATTCAGCATGATTAAACATGCATGTATACTACAAAACCACATTTAATCATTGCATGACTTATATTATGATAGACTTTATCATAATTAATCACCTCTTTGCTGAATCTGTCATCTGGTGCAACAAATCTGTTGCCTTGGCTGTTGATGGTTGGATTAGCACTTCCCCCAATGGCATACATTTCCCAGTGAGTATAATCATTGTTCACCACATGGAAATACCCAAGCCTACACCTGTAAATTCCACAAATGTTAAAAAGAAGCAATTTTGAATAAAGAAATATGGTATAAAACAAAGTGGTGAAGTGTAAAGTACCTTGGCATCCTTTGAACAAGGCCTTCACCGAAGTGGTTGAAAGCAATAGTGACCTGCATGTCCTTGTCCTGAGTGTAAGAGTCACTGTGACCTAAGAGCATGACCTTGTCATGATGCGTCATGTAATTGTTGGAGATGGTGATGGCAGTGGACCCATGAATGGCATCGATCAACCCATCGTTGCAATTCGACAAGGAGCAATGGTCCACCCACACGTGGCTTCCTCCGAAGATGGACACGCCGTCGCCGTCCGATACTGTTCTCCACCCGTAGTGCCGTGGGGAGGACCGCACCATGGCGTTCCCTCCCTGCTTGCAGTCGTGCACGTGGATGCCGTGGATGATCACGTTCGTCACGTACTGCACCGTGATGCAGGGGCCGCCGGCGATGTGCACGCTGGCGCCGCGCCCGTCGATGGTCTTGAAGGAGTTCATCAGCAGCTCCTCCTTCAGCCGGATCACCATGTCGCGCGCGAAGATGATCCAGAGGGGCTCGTCTTGGATCACGGCGTGCCGGAGCGTCCCTGGCTTCGGGTTCACCGGGTCGTCGTCGCCGGCGTCGTCCACCACGTAGATCTTCCCGTCTCTTCCGCCGATGGCGTTCTTCCCGAACCCGATTGCGCAGTCCGCTAGCCTTTGCCGGTTCTGCTCCCAATTCGGGTCGCACCGCCAACAGTCGTCAATGGGGTTGCCGCTGCCGCATGAGAGGTAGCCCAAGCTCCTCCTAGGCCTAGCCATGGAGGCGTTAATTTTCCTGCACCCAAAAATTCAATTAATAATAATAATAATAATTGTCTTTTATTCAATTAAATTTGACAAAATAATTGATGATGCCATCCATATGAAAATCCAACCAGCTAGACATGTTGGTTAGTATATAGTAACTAGTATTATTGTAAAGGGTCCTATTAACCTTTGTCATCATTAGATGCTATTATGAAATTGAAAGGGATTTTTTTTTTTTTTTTTTTTTTAAAAATTAAAAACATTTAGGAAAGCAATGTAATAAAACAATGTTTTCCTTAATTCCTTAACTAGATAAAAGTTCATAAATTTATCATTATAAATGATATTTGCGAGTCAATGTGACTGAAATTTTGATCTATCCCTTTTATATTATAACCAAAAGATAGAGTAAAAGTATTTTTTGTGAAGGAGCAATATAAAATTTATTTTAATTTATGTAGTATGTTAAATTTTATAAGACATAAGAGGTTTTACTTGATTAATGATATAAAGTTTCAAACTGAGAATGTATCCCTATGAAAAGCAAAGGCGTTGTTTTTGAAGAAACAATTTGCCTGTTTAAACAAGCGCTACCAAATGATGTAGAACAATATTTGGAACATGTAATAGCTCCTCATCACATGAATTTGATCAAAAAGTGATCCCATTTTGATGTTGCTCTGACAAAAAATAGCGTGTAATGCAGAATAGGACATGAAAATGTAAGTGGGTAACATGGATCTAAGATGGAGGTGATGGAGCAAGTTTACCTGTTGACCTCTTGCACCACCTCTTCAGGGTTTTGAACTGGTGAAGAGAAAATGAGGGTAGGAGTGAGGAGGGAGAAGAGGAAGAAAAGCAAAGAGATTAGAGTGGTTGTCATGTTGGCTAACTCTTTGCAAAGTGAGTGAGTGAGTGAGAGAGAAGTGAGAAGTGATGGAGGTTGTAGGGGTGTATATAAAGAGAGAAAACCCAAAACAATTGGTGTGATCAAACTACACATGTTGTCAGAAAAAAAAAAAAAAAAAAAAAAAAAAAAAAAAAGGGAAAAAAAAAAAAAAAAAAAAAAAAAAAAAAAG
>Ga0099825_1007831_pt1 | contig 12876 bp, 4 predicted proteins | sample SiratroredBW_FD_76838 | JGI IMG/M metagenome (GOLD analysis project Ga0099825, IMG submission 76838) | Root nodule microbial communities of legume samples collected from California, USA - Siratro red BW | ecosystem: Host-associated > Plants > Roots > Nodule | place: USA: California | collected...
TTACTTGATCAATGAAAGGAATGGAAAGTTACATAAATTAAGTAACTTTAATGAAATATTTATTGAAGAAACAGTTACTAAATCAGAAAAATATAATATTGAAAATGCTACAAATATAAATCATATTTCTTTTATAAAAAATAGGCGCGTGTTTTTTATATTAAAGAATTGAGAAGGAGAAGATAATGTCCCAACCTAATTTGGAAAAATAATTTTTAATTATAAAACATTCATAAATATATTTACATTGCAGATGAGCGAGAACTTGAAAAAAATTACGAGAAATGGTAAATCACACCTTTAAAAAGTAAAAATGTTATTTTACAATTTATTTTAATAATATATATTATTATTTTAATTTAATAGTAAAAAATAATTAAAATAGTTGAAGTAGATGTTTTTTTAGAGGTGACAACCACATTCTTATAAGACTTATTAGGGGTAGGGTACTCCTCTTTGAGTCAAATAAGAAAAAAGTGATATACAGTAAACTCTATTAAAACAACTTTTACAACAATTTTTTTTTTGTATATTTTTTATTATTGTGTCATATAATAAACATCGACTAAGAGAAAGATAAACCCAAAAAGGTATTATTTTACAAAAATGTTATTCAAACTTTTGTATAAATAAAATTTATTTAAATAACAAATATTATATACAATAAAGTTATTTATTTGAGTAATTAACACAATTATATACTAAGCCTACTAATCAAATTGTAAGAGTGGATTCCTAATTGGTAAACGTAATTAGTGAAATTTCATTAATTTAAACTAATAAGAAAATGTCTTAAGGACACTTATCTGCTTTAAAATGTCTTTTCAGAATGATTTGGAGCTGCTAACGTTATAAACATTTTTGGTTCAGACCTCACTCACTCCTTTGCAAGTCTCAATCTGAGTTTTCACTTCATAATTTTCTGATTCTCTCTCTTTCTCCTTCTCTCTCTCTAATGGCGGCACCCTTTCAATCTGTGGCTGTAAGTTCCAATCTTTCTCTCTCCCTATTTCTGAACACTCAGGAATTTGTAAAGACACTATTGGGCTTTTGCTTTTGAGGCCACTATTCTTGCTTCTGCTGCATTAGCAATATGGGACCATTTTTTTTCTTTACCTCCCCAACTCCAAAAACCTTTTCTTTAGGATGCCATTGTTGTATTATACTCTTCCTTGTGCTAGATCTGAAGCTGTGAGGCTCCTTCCCATGCTTAAATTGCAAGTTGGAAATAGTTTATGCTCTGCTCGATTTGGTTGCTGTCTAGAGTTTTCAGGAAATGAAACACTTTGCACTTTTTTTTTTTTTTTTTCAGTTTTCAATCTTTATTTGCTGTTGTGATTTGGTACTCATTCTGCTAAGTTCCTCATTTCTGATTCTGCATGATATGTTCGTGGCCAAGAGGATATTTGCACTGAAAATTAAGAATCTTTTTGTCTTTTTCCTTCTGGGAAGTGTTTGCAAGATCCTCTAAAACATGGGAGGGGGCAAAGCGGTTTGGACTGAAAATACCCGTTTCATTTCAAGTTATCATGTCTTAGATAAGCTTGTTGGATTTTTCTTTTTGCTATAGTTTGAGAAAAAGGTTTGGATTTTACCTTTTTCTAGTTTACCAACAAGAGAGAGAGAGTGAGAGGTTATCTTGATTGACCACTGGGACTGATAGGTGAAGTTAAATTGTATGCTAAAATTGTTCCGCAATCAACATGCACTAAAAGTAGTGCATTCATGAAAATCTTAAGGTGTCTTTAATTGGATTTCCCTGTACCATCTCATAAGAAGGAATCTTCTGCTTACTAATTTATTCAATAAACGTAGGTGTTAAATTATGAGCAAACGAATTGGTTGTGTACAGAATGCGAAGGAAGGGCTAGATAGCACACCGATTTGTGTTCTTATTAATTAAAGATGTGAACACAAACAGATGATACTGGTGCTTAAGAGCATGTTTGGACACAAGTTAACAGGGCCATTTGATGTGAATTTTCATGTACAGATAGAAGCTACTAGTTGTAACTATAGCATCTTTTATGTGTTTGAGGTTATTTTCTTTCCTTCCTAATGTAATGTATCTCCATACACACTGTAAATGTTTGCTGGATTCAGGTACTATGCTGTTGTTCCCTATAGTGAAAGATGAAATTGAAGTCTAAGAAAGGATGGAAGTCCATTGTGCCTCTTCATTTGAAAGGAAAATCATCTACCCGTTTTTCTTTATTTCGCAAAGTCAATTCAGCTGGCTATGGACCTGGCAGAACACCAGTTTATCTGAATGTGTATGACTTGACACCTATGAATGGTTATGTGTATTGGGCTGGTCTTGGTATCTATCACTCTGGTGTAGAAGGTGCAGTTTAAAGCTTTGATGTTGAATTTTGATTCTCTTCTCTTAATGCCAGCACATTATGACTTTAGTAATCTTCTGGCTTTTTTCTCAAATGTATTTTCTAGAGCTCGGGCTTGAGGGATATAAGACACCTCCATTTAAGTATGGATTGCATTTCCAGCATAACAAGAGAGTCAGATAGGGGATGAGACCAAAGTTTTAATCCTTGTGTTATGATACACCATTTCAACGTTGTCAAGTTTTGCTAGGTCATACATTGTTACTGGATATTTTTCTGGAGTGTGCGATAATGATGATTTAGTGAGTCTAATGCTTATAATTAGTGATAATTCATGGAGAGGAATGTTACCGAAACACTAACACACTTTTTACCATGAGATGAATTTTATTAAGACTTAGAGAATAACATGGGTCTTATCTTAGTCTCTATTCAATGAACGTTAGTATAATTTGATTAGAGATAAGGTCAATTTATAATATTTAAGTAGATAAAGACTTATATTATCTGATAAATTTTACGTGCACTCTACAGTTCATGGTGTAGAATATGCATTTGGAGCTCATGACTACCCAACAAGTGGTGTTTTTGAGGTTGAACCTCGACAATGCCCTGGCTTCAATTTCAGGAAGTCAATACTGATAGGAACCACAGCTCTGGACTCTAGTCAGGTTAGGGAATTCATGGAACGGCAGTCAGCAAGCTACAATGGTGACACATATCACTTAATTGTTAAGAATTGCAACCACTTCTGCAAAGACATCTGTTACAAGCTGACCGGGAAATCCATTCCGACATGGGTAAATCGATTGGCCAGGCTAGGTATTTTCTGCTCTACTTATTTCATTCAGATGGTAGTACACTTTTGCTAGATGGTTAGATGTTCTTGTCTAGTTCGTGAGTGGTTTTTACCCTTATAGTTTGCATTGGTTTATAATTAATGGCATAGTTGTATGAATAGGAAAATGTTGTTTTAATAGCATAGTTAAACTTTTTACAAGTTGATATTTGGATAAATTTATTTCAATATTTAACGTGTGCACAAACTTATTTTGTTTATTTCCACTTATTTTCGTTTCTTAAAAATGTTTATAACCAAGTCCTAACTCAAACAAGTAATTGAGTGATTGAGAGTTTCGACTGACATTTCCGTGTTTTAGAGAAAACTAGTAAACCCAAAGTGATATTGTGTGATCGATCCTCTCATACGTGACTAATGTTGACTCCTTGTGACAGGTTCAATCTGCAACTGCATTCTTCCTGAAGCACTAAGGATTTCTGGTGTGGGGCATGATCCTAATTACCAGCCTCAAGACAGTGAAAAGAAAAAGCTACGAAGTGGCTTCAATTGTTTGTCCTCAATCTCAACGCGTCAAAAGCACCTCTCCACTTCTTCACTTTTTCTACAGTCACCCTTAAGAGGCTGTTTGTCATCGTCATGGCCCTCCTGGGAATTGAGAAAATCCATTAACCGTTCCTTCAAAGAAAGATAACTCAACTTTGAGAAACTAGGAAATCGATGATTGTACCAATCTTGTTTATGCTAGTCTTGTAAGTAGTATTTCTGTTTCGTCACTCAACTTCATTTTCTTTTCTTGTCTTTTCCCGTTAAACCCCTCTCCTGTTTTTTTTATTAATTCTGGTGCTACCTCTGCCATTCATATGTTCATCTGTCCATTTGAAACTAAGATTGATCCTTTTCAAGCTGTAGCGGAAAATTATAATTGAGAGCATCGCCACACTATGACATAGTCTACTATTTGTTTTTGTTTTTGTTTTTTTTTTTTTTATTTATTTATACAGTACCATGTAATGTGCACCAGAAGTTCCATTCCAATTGACTGCCCAAGGTCTTTTGAAATACACGTGAAGTATATATAATTTGAGTTCAATAGTTTAATGGTAATGAACTCAACATAAAAAAAAATTAAAAACTCTAAATAAGAAATCATCGCTAGTTTAAAGATAATTACTGTTAAATGAACGAATTAACTAATAATATACAGTGTTTGTGATTGAATTATAGTAAAAAAATTTATACTTTTACACACTACTTTCTTAAAATTTTACAAATTTTAGTATACGCAATACGTCAGGCATTTTTCCCAAACGTGATATTCTTCTCACCCTACCATGATATATTGATGGAATACATGGGAACATTTGAACAAGTAAATTCAACAGAAAAGCTAGTTTAAATTCTAAAATTTATAAAAAATCAAATTAAATATTTTACATATCTACGATCTTCCCTGCACCCCTAATTCCTCGACGACCGTGAGCTTAAGCACTTGTTAGCTTGAAATCATTACTAGGTTACCGACTAGTAACCTAAACCTTCCCAATCAAAAATTGAAATAATCAGAATCAGCGATTATATGGTAAATCACCTCATTTCGGAGAGCAACTCCCAAAACCTAGGCAAACTGAGCGACCATTCACATATGAATCTAGCCCAGTACCGAATTTCCTAAACTATCTTTTTCTTTCTTAACACAGTACAACCATACCAGCGAATACACTGACCATGAAGTCAAGTTAGCATTGGGAAAACAAACCTGCAGGAACATAAAACAAATGATTAAGATCAAAGTTACATGGCCTTTCTAAAAGAGTATCGCTTACTTGTTAGAAAAAATTTAATACAATCTAGTGACTTTTCTCTATAAGTGTGGAACTTTCAATTGAAACCTTGTGTTTCTTCTCTCATCTATATCATAACATAAACACAAGTAAAAGATTTACGGAAGAAGATACAAGGCTTATGTTAAGATGCTTTAATCCTTCGTGCCTCAATAAAAGTGATATAACAGGATGATTCTAAAGCAAAATAACTTGGACTGCCAGGGTGTAACAACATATTTTCCCCCATCACTACTATGTAATAAAAGAATTAGGATAGTTCTGATTCTATGCACTAGGGTGTAAATTTTCCTTTTTTGCAATATGTTCTACCCATTATATAACCCACTGTTTCACAGGAATAGGAAATTGATTGCTTCATTCACACTAATACTCTTCTGCCCTTTACTCTTTCTGATATCCATTTTGCAATTCATCATTTATGTTAATTTTCTTAAGAGTTAATGCTTGAAAGAGAAGTCATAAAATTATTAAAAACTACAGACTCGTAAAAGTAGTGACATTCTACCCCATTACCAAAGCAAACGCTATAATCACAATCATAGCTTGAATACACTATAAACATTAACTCTTGAATTGGCGCTTCAGCAGCAGATAACTAGCAATTAATTAAAAATCGTCGCTGACCAGTCATTATTTACAATCAAGTTACACAAGAACATATTAGCATTGAAAATGTAAACACCCTTCACTTAAATTCATATGCAAATACTCAAAATATGTTTTTGTTTGGATGAAGAAAACACGAATAATATTAATTTTCTCTAGTCTGGTTAAAAATTATGAAAAAAAAAAAATCATTCATAGAAACAAAAGCTCAATTTTTTCCTTCTATTTTTTCATAGATTGAAATTTAAAACTTTTCTTTTCCCCCTCATTTTTCCCCACTCTAGCAAACATAGGGTAAATGTCAATGAGACTACTGACCTACTGGAACTAAATAACATTTGAGATGCGGCCATGAAATTATCAATTGGTGATGCAAAACACTATGCAGGCTACTATTTACCGTTGAGGGCTGCATGGTATATTCGTTTTTCAGCTAGCCCAATATCTGAAAGTAACAAATTTCCCTGCAAGCAAAACAAATAAACAATATCAATCTCGTATCCACTACCAGCTCCCGATTAAACAGTACAGAGTCCATTATACTCGCCTCTATCTATAAGTAACCACTGCATAGTGAATACATAACATCGGGTCAAGTAAATTTGCAGGAAAGGATTTGGAAATAAAGAACATAAAGAGGAATGGAGATTTTGATTTTAACCAACTGGTGAAGTGAAAATTAACAGGAACATAAATAGATATTATACCTAACAGCTATAATTTAATCTGTACCAAAAACTTCGCGCCCATACTCAAATAACTACTGTCATTCAATCTTGTATAAAATTTTCAAAACAAGATGTACCAAAATATTCCTACTTTACAACATTATTCCACTCCAATTATTCAAAATTTCAGTTAATAAAATTGATAATAATATTCACTCGATGTGTTCCTTTTGGTCTACTACCAAGCACAGTTTACACTCACTGCTTTTATTCAGTTTTTCAATAATTTAAATCGCCTCCAACAGTGTATAAAGAGTTCACACACAAGATGTCAAACAAAGAAATACGGATCACTCAATCATGTACAAACTATGGTATTCTAAAAATTGGAACGCAAGATCATGACAAAAACTTAAAATTTTGATGAAGTGACCAAAATCATTTTCTAAAGAATTATTGAACAGCATTAGCATGAAATATTACATTAATTCAAATATGCACACACTAATAGATTACTCAAGTCCATCTAAGGGTGGTGATTGTGTATGAGCCACAGAGGTGAGGTAGAAGGCAATACAATTGGTAGGTTTTGTTTCAACTGCCACGACTCACTAATAGATTACTCACGGCAGCAGGGAAAAGAGGAGTGAGGAAGCTGTGTATTTTGTTAGAGGAAATGATTACGAGCAGAGAGAGGGCTAGGGGGAATTGGACGGTCAACGAGAAAGGAATTGGGTCCTTTAGGCATGCAGGACATAAGACCCGTCAAAGACCATGCAGGGTCTACCACATCCATCTTTTCTTTTCATTAATGTTATCATGTTGCTTCTGTTTTGGGGAATCACGAAAAGGTCTTCCGCTGCTTTTATCAAAGATATTCAAAGTTTTATCTCTCTATCAAAACACACGGATTCTCAGTTACATAAACATTGATTCCATCTATAGAATAGAACAGAATAAAATCCTGTTAGGATGTCGTTCTTCATATTAATATTTTAATTATTTAAGGGGGAGTCACATACCTCGCTTGCCATCAACCTTCTAACATTATTAGCATATAGTTTGGGATCATCCTGCTCCTGCTGCGAGGGATAGTAAATGGGCAACTGTGTCACCTCCATATAATTCACAAACTGACAGAGAATTAAAATCACATGACGTACCTGCCAACAACATATGTATATTACACTTTTAAGAATGTAGCTGAGGGATAGGGCAATCATTCAAAATTACATAACCAGCTAGATTCAATGAAAGCCATCATTAGCTCAGCATTAGGAATGTAAAGACAACTTTTATTTTAAAAGAAAAATTGATTGCAGACGAGAACATTTTGTTTCTCCTAGACGGTTAGCACCACTCCTTGAAGTTTAAAGCACAAGAGCTGATCTCTATTGGTCCTGAATGAACTAATTATATTTTACATAACTAGAAAACAATTTAAACAAACAGTTTAGTGAAAACAGGAAAGTCTAATACTATTCAAATGCTTACGCCAGATATGGATTCCCAGGCAGGGCTAAATCTCTGGTAATGATAACTTAAAATTACAGGAAGTACTGGTGCTTTTGCTAAAAAACCGCCAGTCTTGAATGGAAGGAGAAACTCCCCATTTGTGGTTGTACCTTCTGCAGAATATCCAATACAATTAATTAAATGATTATAAGTACATACATAAATATTTATGAACAATTAAGATTTTCCCTGATCAATTGTGATAGTTATTGACAATATAAACTTATGATATACAAGGAATTATAAACTGGGCGAAAAGTTTAACATTGACTGGAATATGACATGCAAACTGACAAAATATTAAAGTTAATAGAAGTATAAAACTAAAGAACTGTAAGGTATAGATTATAAAGAACTATATTTTAAGACAAAAAATGAGATATAGTTAAAAAATATAATTAACAGATGATCTTTAGGTTCAACAAAGAAAGAGGTTAAACTTCCACCTACATTTATAGGGTTAGAACACGGATGCCATATTCAATTGATTACATATGCTTGTGACTGAAGAAACTATTGTAAATAAAAGTAATATACAAGACGCATATTTCATAAGTTCAAGCAAAAGTGGCATTTATAACAATAACAAAATCAACAGAGGATGACTTTTAACCCTCCATCCTCCTGCCCAAAAAAGAAAACATAAAACTAAGAAGATGATAACCTGGAAATAACATCATTGTTGGAGCAGATGCATTTTGGTGAGCTTCCCGAATTCTCTCAGTGACAACAGCTACAGCAAGAAAGGTCACAGTTTAATTTTACTAGACATTTAACAGACTTAAATATGTCAAGTTGCAACACTAGAATTTATATTTAAACAGAGCATTAAGAATCTAAGATCCTCGTTTGACTTGCCAATCACAGGAATATGCACAGTTGGAAGACAATCCAGACACCCCTACACATGCCAAACAGCTAAAGTTCGTCCAGAAGCCTAGAAAGCAATTCAAAAGCTACAGCAAGCAACCAATTAAAATTACGTATAATAAAATAATACTTAATTTTGATATACTGTTAGCATAAAGAAATTATGACGACAGTAAACCATACATAACGCCACCTAACCGAATACATAAATGAAACCTTACACATTAATATGATTTAGAACTTTATCGTGTATAATCAGTATGAAGTGTTTTACTTGATCCAATCAAGTCATAAAGAGTTATACAGCACAAAAGAAACACATTTAAAACATCTGAATTTTTAAATAGCACAATGATTATTCTTTCACTTTCCTGAAACACCAAATAGTTAAATGATTTAATTTCAACATTTAAATAACTATTTGTCTTCACATATTTCAATTTAAAAATAATTTAATGAAGGCTAGAGACAAACAGGAAAATTTGTAACAAGCTTCGCCAGTTTTCTATGGCAGGGATTTCATACGAATTTAAATAGTGCCCACTTTTCATCCTCACCAATTTCAATAACTTGCTATATGAATATCAGCTTTCAAAACCAACTGTTAACAGGTTTATACTATTGGCCGAGATAGATTTCTGAGACACGATATATTCAAGATAATCCAGTTGGAAGTTATTGAATCAAAATCCATCAACCACTGGCCAAGTATAGACTCAAAATTACAAAATTCAAGATCAAATGCCTCAAAAAATACGAAATTTTTTTCTTTAAAAATTTAAAAATTCAAAATCAAATGATCCGACGGAATTTTCATGCCACTCGAGTATGAAGTGAAGAATCACACAAAAGGGAAAGAGGGACAAAGATGGGATTTACTTTATTAAAATTGCACAGACATTCATAATTATTACAAAGTACATACACACCTGAAACACCCTTAAAGTCCGATGACTTTGATTCCCGTTGAACCAAGACGCAGCCAAGGCACTTACTGTTACAACTCGTGAAACATAACATCATATGTAAGCACAGAATTCTGAAAAGCCTACTTATAAAAGCAGGATAATGAACATTTATGGAGATAAAATGTAACATTCTTGTTGATTAACTTTAAGTTGATCATAAATGAAATTTCATAAAGAGGGGAGCACCCCAGGATCTAAAGATGAAGAAATTGATAAATGACACGGACCTGATGAGACCAACAAGAGGAAGTTTAGCCACTGATCTCTTCATCGATGAGATCCAATATTGAAATAAAAGATTTGAAATTTAGAAAAGAAACGTCAGTTGCAAAACTATATGCCAATAATGAAACATGTGCTTAAGATAACTGGAAGGGAGGAAGGACTTGCCACATCACAAACCTTAGCAACAAAACTCGGGAACGAGGCAGACATGTGATACAAAATATCCAAATATGACACATGATTAGATATTATGACACCGGGTCTTGTGTCTTCAGACTGAGCATTGTTCTCCTTCGTACATTAAAAAAGACAGGAAACAAAGTAAGTAGAAAGAATTGAACAGGAAAAATATATTGTGGGAAAAAAAGAAATGATATGGTAGGAAACCAACTGATCAATCTAATCACTGCCCAAACACATTCCCTTCCTTCACCCTTGAGAAGGACCCAAACGGAGGCACAGTTTCTCGTTAGTTACATTGGAAGTAAAAAGGTAAAGAAAATCAGACAATGCACAACTTTCAGTCCAGGCACGTCTGTGTTCGAATCAGCCTTTGCAAAATTAGTACTAATTGATTTTGTTTAAAATTGGTTTGGAAGTGAAGAAATTAAATTAGTGTCCGGGATGTTTTTATTTAAAAAGAAATTTAATAGTAAATTCCAGTATAAAGTTTTCTAATCAACAGCAAAAACTACCATCGTGAACAGTTATCTAAAATCACGCGGAAACATGATCTTAGAAAATTAACATGAATCCAATGCACTTCCTTCCTGTTTGAAACAATTATGAGCATGTGCATTGAAACAAGAAACCACATCGAAATGTTAAAAAAAAAACGTGGAAGTTACACTTTTTTGCTTCAATCTGAACAAAGTTCAACATAACTGACGTTACTTTCAACCAGACAAAAATACTTGTTTCTCAGTATTGTGAATTGGAAAATTTGTTTCTCCGATTGACAGGTTTCAAACTGCAATCCAAACACACGCTTATAGATGAGCATCCAAACACGCTATTGATAAAGTATATCCACTTTTTGGATTTGATAGTAACGAGATATAAGAAAACGAGTAACATCACAGATGCAGTTATGATCAATCTATATATGGAAAGAGATTATGAAAGCAGAATAGTTTTGCTGCGATTAAGTAAGCACCTGCTCGTTGGGGGTGGTGGTAGCGTTTTCAATGTAACTCTGTGGACTCCGATACGTCTGTGTTATCCAATAAAACCCTAACACGAAGAGCATGAGCCTGGAGAGGGCTCTTCCGCATAGCACAATGACGATCCTCCTCCACCCTACAATGTGCGCGAAATCCTCCTGGTGCTCCTCCTCGCGATTCGGGACAGAGCACATCGTGCAAACCCTACAAATCAAGTAATAGAGCAACAAGATGGTGGTTACCGCCACCACCCTCACCGGAACCAGCGTCACAAGCGCCACGCCGAGCAGCACCTTTTCCCGCGTCGGTAACTCACCGCGTCCCATGGAACCGTACACGTCGCGCCGCACGAACGCGGCGAATTTCTTCTCGAGCTCGCCGGAGGAGGCGGCGTCGGCGGGCTTGAGGAGAGGACGCTGGTCCTTGTTCGGGTCGGGTTGTTTGGGCGGTTTGGGATTGAGGTCTTGGAGTTCGGACTCCATGGATGAGAGTTGGAGCGTTAATCATGTGAGCGGTTTTCCATCTGATTTTTGGATGTTTGGGAGAAAGGAAATGGAAATGGTTTTCTTCTTCTTCTGCAGAAACCGGAGAAGATGAAGGATTCTATTTTCAACTGAAGAAGAAAAGAAATGAGTTTTGCTTTTTCTTTTTAATGTTCGAAAAGGAAAAAAAATATGAGAGATAATTGTGAGCCAATAATTTAAATAATAATAATATTAAATAACAGTTCTATAATTACTAAAATAAAATAATAAGAAAAACAGTTTTCCTAAAAAAATAGTTATTAAAATATTGTAAAAATAAGTGAAAAATGGTGCAAACAAAAACATGTAGATATACATTATTATTTCACTTTAAAAATTTAATGCAATTTTTTTTTTTTTTTGTGAAAAAAAAGTTTGTTTCAAAGTAAAATAATGACAGAGTCATGTAAATAGATTTTTAGATTTAATAATTATATAAAAAACAAATACATGATTGAAAAAAAGTTTATTACTCACATCTACTTGGTAAATATTAACTATTTAAAATAATAATAAATATTTCATATCTTGTAACACCATTAAATGATAATAAATATTTTATATATAATGAGACCTTTAAATTAGAAGAATTGTAATTAAAATGAAATATGAATATTATATTATTTAAATACAGAACTTATATTTTAATATTTTTTAAATTTTTTCATAAATCAGAACTTATATTAAGAATCTTAGTGGAAAACAAAATAAATATATTTGAGTATATTTTTTTTCATTTCAAGTTAGTTTTGAAATTTTTTGCATGCATTGGGACAAAAAGTCTTGTATATAGTCATTTTAGGGTAATTATAAATCTTTGTTAGTTAGAAATTATAAGGTACATTAAATTTTTTTATGTAGAAGTTTAACCTTTATGTGTAATAAGAGAAGTTTAACTTGAATTTTTAATTAGCCTTTAATATATAAAGGGAGTTCTCTGTGTTTTGATAATATTTTGGGATAGATAATAAAAGTTTACTTGATTACATAATTTTAATTTTGATGTAAGATTTGTATTTTTGTTTGTAAATATGTAAATGTTAAAAACAGAGTAGAATACTATTTGAATTTTTGACTAATAAATATTTTTAAAACATTATCTTAATATATTTTATGTGCTTTGTTATTTTTCTAATATATAACGATCATATGTTAGAAGTAAATAATATTATAAGAGAACAAATTTCAACAAAAAGATAGATATATATATATATATATATATATATATATATATATATATATAAAAAAAAAAAAGAATATATTTTTTTATATATTTATATATATAAATATATTATTTATTATATATATATATATAATAAAAAATAAAATTTATTATATATATTATATAA
>Ga0099825_1007833_pt1 | contig 12873 bp, 7 predicted proteins | sample SiratroredBW_FD_76838 | JGI IMG/M metagenome (GOLD analysis project Ga0099825, IMG submission 76838) | Root nodule microbial communities of legume samples collected from California, USA - Siratro red BW | ecosystem: Host-associated > Plants > Roots > Nodule | place: USA: California | collected...
ACTCCCGAATCTTAAATTTGGTTTGTAAGCATTTTTTTATTTTTGGTTTTTTCTATAGTTTTCCCATAAAAAAGCTATAGTGGCGACTCCATTATCAATATAAACATTTTTATTAAAAAAATTAACAAGTTTGTGATCGCGTCCCGTTTGCGACAGATGTTATAAGAGATTCTTCTTTTACTATGGATCCTTCAACTATTTCTCTTTCTTTCTTTTTCTTTTCAAACAACCTTTAGCAAGGTTTTTCTATAGAGGAAGGTTTCATATTAATGTCTAACTCAACTCTAGGCATACATTTTTATTTAAGAATTCCCTGTCCCATGGTTCTTTAAACCTAGATATAGAATTGGAGGAGTATCCCTTCCTCTTAAATTCATGATTAGGTTGTGAAGGGGTATAATATTGAAAATATTGTTGTTCAACCTTCACACAAAGTTGAACTAGTTCATTTAAATCATTATAAGGTAGTAGCTCAACTTTAGTATAACATCTGGGTCAAGACCATTGAAAATCCTATCTATTGTGTTTCTAGGTTCTTCCTTAATCCCCACCCTTATCATGAGTAACTTCATTTTTTGTTTATACTCTTCCACACTCATGCTCCATTGTTTGAGTGTACGGAGTTTATTCATTCTTTAATAATTGGAGGGCACATGTCTTTTCCTTAGGATAGCCCTAAGTTCATTCCAATATTGAATTTGGGGTTCATGACGGGTCTTAAGATCGTGAACCAAAGATGTTCACCAATCTAAAGTTGGTCCTTGAAAGCTTAAGGTAGCTAAAGACACTCTTCTTTCATGATCTATTTGTTGGTACTCAAATATATGCTCAACCTTTATCTTCCAATCTAAATATGTTTCAACATTGTCTTTTCCGTAGAAAGGGGGAAGGTTAAACTTAGGCTCGTTGCAATCGGTTGGATTTTTATACTTATGATGATGTTTAGGGAGTGATGGATAAGAATTACTACATCAAGCATTATTATACTCCCCTTCTTCTCTTTGGTAATGAATGTCCCTATGATGGCTTATTTCTTTATTTGAACCTTCACTATGCTTATCTTTATTTGCAATCATTTTCTCCATCATCATCATTATTTCTTCCATCGACTTAGTCATCATGGAAGACATTATCATTGCCATTTCTTTCTCGATCCCATCTCATCCATTCTCCTTCATTATTTTTAGCACTAGTTTGAACACTAGAGGAAGCATGATCACTCATCTTTTGTTTGGAAAGATTTTTGCAAGAAAATTAGAAAACATAACAAAAAGATTGAGTGATGAAAGAATTATTGCGAAAGAAATTTTTTAATATTTTTGGTTGAAGTTTTCAACAAGAAATAGAGATGAAAGCTTCCGAGTACACTCCTAGAAAAGAGAGGGGTGTCACTTGGACAACTTAAGTACCAAGTCTTTCCTAGCCAAAGTGTTTTCGAGTCCTCTTCCACAACATATCTTAATGAAAACCTCAAAATAACTTTTTCTAGAAGGTGTGTGCTCCTGTGAGCCTAGAGACCAAAGGAAGGTCTTTCAGCATTTAAGCACTTTGAGTTTGTGTCCTAGTTGTCATGATGAGTTAAGAAAAGTAAAATAACAAAGTAAAGAAAAAAATAAATGCAACCAAACAAAATTGTATTTCAGATTGTGTAATATGTCAGAAATATTTTCTTATAAATTGTTCAATTCAAAATGCATCATTTATTATTGAAGTTTATAATTCGAAGCTTTCAAACTTTTTGGAAATCTAAAAGAAAACCAAATAAACATTGGGGTGTAAGAGAAAATTATAAGACTGTAGAAAGTATTTGTCGTCTATGTTAATCCAAATAGCAGCGACTTGTCACATTTTTGTGGAGGAAAAGATTTCAGAGGATATGGATACAAGGCTTCTAGAAGGAAACTAATATCAATTTTGTGATTTGTCTTTATGACAGGATCAAATTGTTAGAAGGAAAGAAATATTAATTATTTGATTTTGTCTTTATGACAAGAATCAAATTATCATCAGTTCTGTTTACTTTGTGTTTTATGACAATATCAGGTTGTAATATATTTATTTATTTTCTTTCTTTAGCCATACCTAGAATGGGTAGAATATTTGTATATATTCAGCTCTTTGTTTTTTATCAATACATAAAAAAAAAGAATATTTTCATTCTCATATCCTTTGTCATTTTTGTTCATCTCTTTATTTTCATAATATGGTATCAGAGCTCTATTTTGAGAGCTCTGGTTGCTATATTTATCATGGTCGAGATTGTTTATCCCTCATAAGATTTTAGTTCACCTTATCATGTTAGTTCTTAGCAACATTTCAGTGTAAGTTATTTAAATTGAAACTTAATGTTATTTCAATTGATACATTTTGTTTTTGTGTTACAAGACGGTGGGATGAAAGAGAAATCACCAATTGTTGGTGGTTTAAGTCCTAAGTCCCAATCACTCCAGACAGATGGTAATCCAATTCAGGAGTTGGTTAGATTTCCCAGGAGTTATTTGAGTCAGCTTGTGCCATTCCTTGGGATGAAACCATCTTTTGTGTGGACATGGTGAACCATTGTACATAGCCATGCAAGACGTGCTTGAAATTGTCTAGGGAAACCAGCTGCTAAACGTTATAGTCATTCAGTTATTGATGATGTAAGTATACCTTTTAACATTTTATAAAATATGTTTCATGAAGCACTTTTATTGGCACTAGTAGAAAAACATTATTCAACGTCAGCATATAGTGATGGTTAAAACTCAAACCGACGTAGCCAAAAATACGGTGATATTTTTGTAAATATTTGAAGAGATATTACGTCAGTTTTGCATAAAACCAATGTAATATACCATATTCTACGTTGGTTCCACAAATAACCGACATTGAAAAAGACTGAAAAAAATAGAAACTCAAATTTTTAAAATTTTAAAATTTTGAATTTAGGGTTTAAATACAATGTCGGTCAGCCCCTAGAACCGACATTGTATCTTATTACGTCGGTTATTGAGTAGTAACCGATGTAATAGCCCTTTATTTTTACGCTCACCCACATTGTTTTCACTCTTACACTTTTTGCCTCCCTCCCTCATTTTCACTCTTGTGCACGCTGCTTCTTCACAGTTCTCTCTCGATCACGTTATCATTTTCTCTCTCTTACATTTTGTCTCACTTTCTTTCTCATGTTCTCACTAGTACGTGGTGTTCTCCCTCGCGTGTTGTTCTCTCCCATTTTCCTTTGCTCTCATTGTCTTTTGTGGTTTAATTCACTCCATTTTTGCATTCTCTCACTATCTACAAGAGATATGTTTTCTTATCTTTATATGAATGCTTTATGGATGTTTGTATCATAGATTTTGGGTTTCAAAAATTTTTGGACGAAAAAACTTTAAATGGCCATAGGATGTTTGTATCATAGATTTTGGGTTTCAAAAATTTTTGGACGAAAAAAACTTTAAATGGCCATAACTATTGATAGAGAGCTCGGATTGAAACGCTCCAAAAATGAAAGTTTCTCAAAATTGCATAATGAAGCTCCCAGGCCATACCCGTAGGGGATTCCAAAATTATTTTTGTTTTCAAAATTCCATCGTTTACACTACTTTTTTATTTTTTTTTTGTATTCTTTTTTTATTTTTTAGACTTTAGCCTACTATTTCACCTATTTATACTTGTCAAAAAGTTCTAAAAATTGTTGTAGTTTTTCTTTGTATGTATTGGAGATTTATCAAAATGATTCTAAAAAATTCTGGAATTTTTTTTTTGAATTTTTTTTTTTAAAACAACCCTATTACGTCAGTTGTAGGCTCCCAACCGACGTAATAGGGTAGATATTACGTCGGTTGGGAGTCACAACTAACGTAGTATCTCTTTCAGAGTACTATTTTGACTAGTATTTTACGTCGGTGATTTATTTATCAACCAATGTACTATATGTACATACAATGTCGGTTATAGAATCAACGTAAAAAGTCCAAGACTTTCAACGTCGCCTACAAGTTCCAGAATCGACATAAAATATCCTCTAGAACCAATGTAGAAAATGTTTTTTGTATTAGTGTGGTATTGATAGTAATAATTCAGGTACATAAATTAATTAGTTTATAGCACAAGGAATCCTAATATTTATGGATTCCTTGAGCCACAAAGTATTCAAAAGTCTAAAAATAAAAAAATAGAGTGTTAGACTTATATACAGATATGGATTCAAGAATTTAGGAAGGGGATTTACTTTTCCCTTATTATTCATTTGTAAGTTTCACATCTTTATATTTTGATCTTAAGTAATTTAGAGAATATAAGTAATGAATTGACTATTTTAGGTCTCATTGGCAACTCATGCTTATCTGTCCCGTTGATAACATTGTGATTTGGTTCTGTTCATTGCATCGGAAGCCAGGTTCAAATATGAAAACAGTAGTACAAGAGCATGATTTAATTAACAAATAATACATCACTCTTGTTTGTATAATATGTGAGTTACTAATCATCTTGAATTTTAGTGCAATTAATGTTTGTAATATTTTTGGCAGAAGATCTACATCCACATCCCAAAACCTACATTAGATATTTCCTAAGGTATTTAATTCTAAATTTAATTTATTAAAATTTGTTTTCAACTTGTTTTACGATTTAACTTTAATGAAAGTGCAACAAGCAACAAGGAAGTTGGGAAATGTGGATACTATGTGATGCATTGGATGAAGACCATAGTGTGTGTTTGTATCACCGACTCTTGCGACCAGGTATGGACATGTTCAAGTTTAAGATGAAATGATTTTCAAGTTTCACATTATGATAACTAACATTATTCTCCTATTTCAATTTTTTCAAGACCCGAAGCCATTGGACAACCAATCTATAGAAGAAAATTGAAAAGAATTGGCAAAATACTTCATTACAATTAGAAGTAATAACTCATAGTTGTAGATGTACATATATATATATTTGTTACATATAACTTTATCATATTTACTATTGTAATTTTTGTAAAATATTGTGTTGTAATTGCTTTAATATTGAATAGAACTGCATTTATGGCTGGAATTTGGTGAATTATAAATTTGCAGAGTATGGACAGACCCTAATTGAAACTGCATTTAAAAAAATGACACATATTACATTGCTTATTGCATTAACTGATGTAGTATGCCACATACTACATCGGTTAAGGCCTTAACCGATGTAGTATATGATTCCTAAAACCAACCGCAACAGAGTATACTACATCAGTTGCTGGGGCCAACCGATGTAGTATACCCTTATTACATCAGTTACTATAGCCAACCAATGTAATAAAATTTTCATTAAAAAAAATAAAGAATACTACATCGGTTGGGGCAGATAACGTGTTTAATATCCACCTCTTACTCAAAACTTCACCCATTTGGGTTGGGTATTTGACTCCGATTTCTGTTTCTAACTAATATAGTTGGCAACATATTACATAGGTTGTATAACCTGTTATATGTCCAGGACTTTCTACATTGGTTGCATCTACATCGGTTCTGGAACCGATGTAGAAGGCCATTTTTCTACTAGTGGTTGTTCAACAATTTGGTATGACTCGCAGTGAGGCAGATCATTCAATTTTTTACTGCAACTCAAGTGCTTAGTCCATTTATCTAGTGGTATATGTTGATGATATTGTTCTTACAAGTAGTGATAACCATGGCATCTCTCATATAAAACAACATATTTGTCACCACTGTCAGACCAAAGGTCTTGGTAAACTCATATATTTCTTAGGGATTGAGGTAGCACAATCTAACAATGGTATTGTTATCTCTCAAAGGAAGTATGCATTGGATATTTTGAAGTAAACTGGATTAATGAATTCAAAATCTGTGGACACACCCATGTGTCCTAATGTCAAACTTCTACCTAGTAAGGGGGAGCCTCTTTTAGATCCTAAGAAATATAGAACATTAGTTGGAAAATTGAATTATCTTACTGTTACTCATCCTGATATTTCAATTGCAATCAGTGTGGTGAGTCAATTTCTTAATTCCCCATGTGTTGATCATTGGAATTTAGTCATTCGTATATTGAAGTATATTAAAGGTTCTCTTGGAAAAGGCTTACTATATGGTCATAATAACCATAGTAAAGTTATATCTGATAGAAGATATCCATATGATAAAAGATCTACTTCTGGATATTATGTTCCTATGTTGTGGCAAGATCTAGTGTTGAAGTAAAATATAGAGTTATGGCCTTAGCTACCTGTGAGCTTATTTGGCTTAAACATTTACTTAAGGAATTACAATTTGGAGAGGCCAATCAAATGAGATTCATATGTGATAATCAGGCTCCTCTTCATATCAGCTCAAATACTATCTTTCATGAAAGGACCAAACATATTGAGATTGATTACCATTTCATTCGAGAGAAAATTATATCTGGACACATTAAGACTGAATTTGTTAATTTGAATTATTAGTTAGCTGATATTTTCACTAAATCTTTATAGGGACCTAAAATTGATTATTTTGTAACAAGCTTGGTACATATGATTTATATACACCGGGCTTAGGGGAGTGTTGAATATAATGAGCTTAGTTCATATTTTCTTTTAGTCTGTTATTATTTTTATCTATAATTAAACAACTCTTATGTGTGTATTTTACACAAGAGAGATTAATTAATAATTATTTTCTCCTTTATTTTAATAGATGCAAAGCCACTTTTGGATTTAAGTTATGTATTTGCAGGGATAGCCTCCAGAACCTTTCCATGAAGGCCCTTAACGACTCACCTTTTTCTTGCCTCATATTGATTATTGTTAACGAGGTCACATGATTGCGGTCGGCTAGTAGCGAACTTTGCACTAAACTTGCTTACTAAGTTGTCAAACTTGTTGATTGAATATGACAAAAGCTGAGTGAACCAACTCAACGCTACCCCTTTCAACGAGGTGGGGAATCCTCATGTGTATACAAGCAAATATGTGTGATATAGATGTCAATGTGCTCGTTAAGATCGGTCGTACCATCATATTGGTCCATGCTAAGACCTTTCCAGTTACTGGGGAGTTCAATACTCATAATCTTATCCACGAAAGGATATTGGATGCTGCCCCCTAATTGAAAAGATGTGTTAGTGGAGGTGTGGAGCTGGGATTCCCCCTCAGCAGTCTCGGTTATCGCAGCGTGCTAGGTTCTTGTGCGATTCGACCAAGTTGACATAATGATATTTTTTGTTCGATGCTCGCTTTCTGGTAGGGGCAATGAACGTTGATCGTATAGCTTTAGCTTCATTTCTTCGTTTTCACGTCTCAAAGCTTGGATATCCTCTTCATTCCTTTGCCTCAGATATGCCATCTCACACTGTAGGGCCAAAAGTAAGGTCATAGGGTTGTTATCTTCCATCACGGGGTCTTCTCGTCTTTGATCTTGTATCTTGTTCCTGGTTGATACCATTGAAGTTTTCATATATTCCTTTCCCAGCCCCACTGTGGGCGTTGATTGTTCTTGTGGGACCTTGCAAGGTATAAGCAATTTCTCTCTCTTTGATTTAATATTTCCCAAGTTCTCGATCTTCACTATTCAATCTTGTACAAAAGGGAGAGATACCTGGAAAAAAACACTCTGATGTTAACGTTAGTTCATACATGTTAGAGGTTATGAGTTGAAAGATGGGATAAATGTACTTTTATTCCCGATCTTCTCTAGTTATTTGTAGTGATTTTTAGGATATGATTGTTTTGACACGTAATGATTCCTTCTACTGATTATCAGATGTGATGTGAGATGTAGATAGATAATGATGACATGTGATTGACTGGAAACTAATCCCTGACCGAGAACATCTTAAATGTGTGCATACTCATTTGTTATATGAGTGAGCATACAACCTTTTATTGGCAATGTAATACAGTTTTCTCCAAGGAAAATTTATAAAGTAAAAACAAGTTTTTTATAATGATTATAATAGAAACTTATAAACGAAGAGAAACCCACTTACTATGTCAAAGACGCATAAATGTGTGAATCGTAATATGAAATTAACCAGCAACTGTAACTAAAAACGATGTCATGAAAAGGGTTCATTTTGATGTTGTTGTTGTATGGGACCCTTGATAAAGAAGAGAGTGTGATCTTCTTAACCACACTGAAGAAAAAGTTGATGAGGGGTAATGATATGCAAAATTCCAAGGAGCAAATCCATTACTTTAAGGAGTATAAAATTCAGAATAGGTTAAAGTTTGATACGTTGTGTTATGCATGTGAATTTTAATCATTTGGGTGAACTGGTGAATTTTTCATGAAACTGTTGATGCCGTAGTCCACAAATTCGCAGAAATGGTGCCACGGATCATGCATGCATGTTACTTTATTAAGGGAGAAACATCAACTCAAAACCCCACCATGAGAAAGGAAAAATCTAACCCTTTTATGTCACCAAAAGAGAGGATGAGTTACCCACAGGAGCACTATATATTAATACAAACTTCATCATGCATCTACAGTACTTCATTTAATTCATCGGTTTTTCCCTCTATTTATGACTTTATGTCACTCCCACTTGGTTCATTTTTTTATGTATCATAAAAAGGTACATCTTTTTATGATCAACAAAATATTCATAAAGAAATAACTTCTTTGAAAAACAGATAAAATTCATTTTAAAAAAATAAGACGTAAAACTGTTTATTTTTAAAATAAACAGATTAAAAAACCAAATCAACACAAACAAAGAAAAAAGGTCACTACTCCCTTTTTTCTAATCACTTCAAGTCTCTCCTATTAAACAACCCTATTTTGATAAATAAACAGTATCAAAATCACTTAGATTATTGTATATCTAAGTAGTGTTTGGTTATGGCTGAAACCAATTCCTATTTCCAAGGTAGGATATCTTTGACAACTAGTCAACAGCTTGTTCAAGAACATCATGGGATATAAGGCTCATGTAATAAAGTATAAAGTATAAACACAAATCATGGTAAAGAGTACTTTAGGTATATCCATCTAATTACTTATATATTTTCCTCTTTTAAAGTGTCTTTATACGTAAATGATCCTATTTGGTCTTCAATCAATGGACCTCTGTATTGCTATCTTAATAGTCCCAAAATAAAATAAAATAAATGAAAGCATTTTCACATAGTCAAGCACTAGTCTCGAAATCACTCGTTCTAGAAGGTGAAATTAAAAAAAAAAAGTTTAAGTTAGAACTTTAAATCCAAATCAATTTTAAAAAAACATCTATGAATTTAAATTTTTTTTTGTTAATGTATTCTTTTTAGGTTTCATCTTTAATTAATATAGAATTTGAGTTTTTGTTCAATACACTTTCCAATATTATTGAACGTGGTCTGTGAGTAATATAGTAAATAATTATTTTATTGAATTAAATTAAAATAAATTTTAATATTATTTTATAATTTTGAATTAAATCATAATTGAATCCTGTAAAATGTGTTTATAATATGAAGTTTACATCCTCAATTATCTGATAGTAAATGGATTGACAAACACACGATAATTAAGATATATTTTGCCTCATAAAACTAACATGTTCTATATTTATATAATGTTCTTTAGATTCTATCTCTAATCAGAATAAGAATTGATTGTTTTCAATAGTTAAATTATAAGTTACACTACAGGTTCAAATTTTTTAGAATAATAGAAAAAGAAATTAAGACAATTAAAAAACAATAGTCATAGTAACGCTTAGTTATTATTTTATTTTCTACAAAGAAGCAAATATTCTTTCTTTCTTCACTTTCATTAGAATCCAAACACAATACATATAATAGTAACACAATAAAATAATTATCATAATTTTAAAGATAAAATAGTAGGAAAACATGTAAAAGAAAAAAGCTACTATCCTTTCTATTAATTATTATATATTGATATGCTATAATCTATTATGAGAGTGACTAAAGCACTTTATCTCACCATTGTTTAACCTATTGGTGCTAAATATGAGAGCAATTTTCTTTTTTTTTCCCTTGAAGGACGCTATTTGAGTCTTTTCCAACAAATATATATACAAAGCTGCTCCCAATTGATCTCACATCAATATGCTTTTCAAACTTCACTTTGATGTTGTAAACCATGGAAAATGTCCATTCAAAAATTACTTATTGAATGTTTTTCCCTTAACTTTAGGAGGCACCAAAAGATATTGGCAGACATTGTTATTAGATTTGGATTGATTATCGATTTTGTCATAGTTATAATAAATTACCGATCAAACCAGTGATTAGGAATAAAAATGGATAGAGTCAATGTACAATATTATATAGTAAAAGTTGAACATATCTTCCTTTAAAAATGAAATATTTGGATCGGAATCCATATTTATATTTGTGATTAGTAATTTTAATATCCACATTCTTTCGTCTTATTTATTAATTGCCATATTTATTACTCTTGTTTTCATTAATTATAAATAAAAAACACTAGTTACAAAACATTGATTCTAAATAAATCGATAAATATTTTACTTCATAATTAAGCAATGACAACATATATTTTCACAAGAACATATCTAATACGAAGTTATATGAATTAACGTAATTATACAATTATATATAATTAAAATTATAACAACTATTATCATATTATATATATATATATATATATACATACATATATTAATGATGGAACAAAACTGGTTAATATTTTTAAAATGTAGAACATACAATTCGTTTCGGTGTTACAACATTTATTAAAAGAAATCTTTTATTCTGTGAATTAATCAATAAACTTTTGGAGGCATTATTATATTCTCTTACTTTATTTTTATTTTATTAGCCACATGCTGATCTTCACGTGTTGTGCATTTAGATTTGTGCTGATATATGAAAGACAAATCTTTTCTCTCTTTCTCTTTAAAAAGACATGCAATGGGTCACACATGGGGATGGTGAAAGATCATGTGATCAATATTTACTCTCTACACAGTAGTGGAACCTAAGGAAGGTGATGGTGATATTAATTTGGAATAGAATCTTCTCATTATTTAATCTTTATTTGGACCCTTCCTATTGATGCAGGGTGTTTTAGAGGCTTCCTATAGACTTTGACCACCAAACATATATAGTGCAACAAATGAAGAGATGTGATTGGATGTGTTTATCATTATAAACAGAGATATATTTTTTTACACTTTCCACATAATTTTCAAGATTAAAGTTATTTGAGTACCCCAGATGGAGAGAAGGAAAGAGATATATAATTAAAAAGAGTGACGAATGTGACCCCTCCAACAATGGAATCCATAGCTAGAAGGTCTTGCATGAGATTATTTTGCTTTTTTGGGTACATCTAGGTAGCCAACTTTAAGAAATTTACATTCATCTACGGTAAATTATTAAGTGAATTTAAATCATATGTTATAATCAATTTGTAGATGTGTTACAATTTCCCAAGTCTACTAATATGTTAGAGATTACAAATTTGACATTGTGTTTTACTTTTAAAAGATTTTTTTTAAATGAATTAAAAGAAGAGAATATTCATAAACTACCTTTAATTTTTATTTTATTTAGATGATGTGAAATGCATTGGAACAAACTGAATTTAATATTATTATTTCTCTTAAAATAAGAACTTAAAAGTTTATTATAATAATGAAAAAAATAAAAATTATAAATTTGTTTTGAAAAAAAAAAGAAAAACTCTTAAGATGAATTAAGTTACTCTAATAGAAATCTGAATATGATATACTATATCATCTCATAACTTTTTTTATCAACCCTAAGGAGAGAAGGTAGGCTCACTTATAATTATGTAGTATATTAGTACATTATCCCATCATTGAAGATTAGAAGGGACTAATTCTTTTATCATCTGAAGGTCACGGGCATGCTTTGGATTGTACAAAAATGAATAAAGGTCAGAATGTTCCAGCCTTGTAAGTTGTAACCATGGAGTAATTAATTAAGCATTTGAGCATTTATGTTTTTATAACCATTAACTTTCATTTCTCATTTTTTTATTTGCAATGAGGAGGCTTTGGAGTGATAAGCTACACTTCTTAAAGATTAATATGTTGATCCAATGATCCTTGATCACTATCACAATCCCACAATGATACCCTAATCCCTAAAAAAACCCTCATAAAGAATAAAAGGCATTCAACAGAAAAGTAAAAGGAAAGGAAAGGGTTTACATGTAATCATGAGATTCAAAAGAAAATGCAAAATTACACCCACATAATTCTTGAGCCCTGATAAACTTTTTCAAACAAACTTGTCTTATATTTAAAATAAATAAAAATGTGTTATGCCATCAATCTATTCCTTTATAATTATTAAATAAATACTATAGAGTATTTAGAGTATATACTTCACAAAATTTGAATTCAATATTGATAAAACGAAAATTCAGTATCACTCCATTGGTTATGATCAATCGGATAAAAAAGATTGAATGATTATGTAAACTCACTTTCTGCAAATGATAATCTTGTTTGATATGATGATTTGCCAAAACATAAAATGCTGTGTTGCCATGACTCTTCAGTTACCATATTTGCATGCTTAAAATGAAAATATGAAAATGATCTTATGTGATTGAAATCCATAACAAGGGTCAAATAAGAAGTTATTAGATCCCTGTTACAAAGATATATGAAGAGTAATCTTGAGATTGGAAAAGATAATAATGTGGACTTTATCTTTGTTCTATTTTCCTAGCAAAGACAGGGTAGAGAGGAGGGACCAAACAAATTGAACAATATCTGACATTGATAATATAGTGGGCCAATCCACATGCACAAAAGTTTAAATTTTCTCAATTTATTTTGGAGAAAACACAGCCTTCCAAGTTTCAGTTCCATATGAAAAAATATAATAATAAAAAAAAACATGTCTTTTTGCAGGATAAAACAAATCTGAAACATGGTCTTTCAATTTGATTATTAGAG
>Ga0099825_1007836_pt1 | contig 12866 bp, 10 predicted proteins | sample SiratroredBW_FD_76838 | JGI IMG/M metagenome (GOLD analysis project Ga0099825, IMG submission 76838) | Root nodule microbial communities of legume samples collected from California, USA - Siratro red BW | ecosystem: Host-associated > Plants > Roots > Nodule | place: USA: California | collected...
AAAGAAAAAAAAAAAAAAAAAAAAAAAAAAATTTAAAAAAAAAAAAAAATAAAAAAGAAAAAAAATTTAAAATTAAAAAAAAAAAAAAGAGACATACTATAAGTGTCTTTAATTTAAATATTTGAGATCCAAGTTAGAAAAATAACAATTAATAAGAATATCATACCTGACAAACAGAGTGACTAAATTGGAGAAAGCAGAGTTTTATGATTCTTATGAAGATGTGACAGAATCAACATTCAAATTCGGGGAACCTATACTAAATTTTTTCCTGATTTCTTTTTTTTCTAAGGGGGCACGATATACTTTAAATATGAATTTAAAAATAAATAAAAATTCTGGTGTGACCATAGCCTACCCCAATCCTCCTAGCTTTGCCTCTGATTAACATTAAGAGAAAATTTGATCATATATTATTATATATCTAGTTATACTCCATGGTAATAAATGTAAAGTTTTAAATTTAACAGTGAAAAAAACAAAAGGAAAACAATAATATCAAAATAAATCGAGTTAAGATAAGTTGATATTTGACTGCATAAAAAAAGACTTACAACATTATATATAAGGAGATATTAGTCAAAAATGATTAATGAAAAAATGGTAAAGGATATATTAAGGTTGTTTAGACAGGTACAAAGAGTTTCTCTTCAAACATCAATAATAATCGTATTGTGTTTAATCTCGTGAGAGGAGAAAAAAAGGTCATTGAAAAAAAATGACCGTCATACTTAATTCTGAATCAATGGTGTACTATTAAAGTCTTATGGAATAGTTTGTAACATTATTGTTTAATAAAAGAAGGTGATATTTAATACATTATGGTATAGTATATGTGATATTTAAGACCACCCCAAGAATGTGACGTGAAGATATGTTTAAGTAACATCACATATGTTTATTAAAAATCGAAGACTTATAAATATGTAATATTTTTTTAAATAAAAACTTGTGGATTTAATTTTTAAGCACTGAGTAATTCGGTTTCACTATTAATCAATTAGAATTCATAATTGACATTATTTAAAAAATCGTGCATGATAATCATGTAAACGTTTTTTATATTGTCCATGCATGACTTACTCAAAAATTATTATTTTTAATTTAGTTTTGTTTCTTAGTGAAAAGACTATTAAGTGTCATTTAATTTTTCACCTTCATCCCATCATTAATCACTTATGTCATAGCTTTTATTATTATAATAATTTAAATATATATATATTGGAAATATTGGAAATTTTTTTTTTATTAGTTTCCATTATAATAATTTTTTACACTTGCACTGGCATAGCCATTAAACTTTGTTTCTTAACTACTTATATGAACAAAGAGTAACATTAAGAATCACTAAATATCAGTGCTATACTCAGCATCTGACTAGTTATATTTATATTAGAGATCACAGTTATCTATTAATCAAAATATAATCAAAACCAAGCTTTAGGGTAAGGACTCATCAAGAAGAGCAATCTGGGCCCAATTAGTAAGCCCAAATCATTTCATAGTCCAACGATAAAAACAGCATCTCAACGAACCTACCAAACAAATATTTTCTTTTTCAAATTATATGATATCTAGAATTTCTATTTCAGACACAATTTATTTTCTTCTCCTCATATCAGATTATCGATTTGACATGCCACCCCCATTCCAAAGTCTTCTGATTTTGTTATTCTTTCTGTTAATCAGCATTATATTATAATTACTTATTAGTTATCTATCACATTGCTTTGCGAAGTGGAAGAGTCACAAACACTTGAGGTCAACCATACTCTGTGAAAAAGTTACCAACATGAAGCTGAACAAGAAGAGTTCGAGATCATGGTGCAAACCCCACAATCCTTTGATCAAAATCTCAACTTGCGCACTACCCAATTTCCCAATTCAGATTCTTCTTCTGGGTCTCTGTCATTTCTTGGTCCCTGCATCTTGTTCCCGGAAACCCCCACCTCTTCCCATTTTGCCCCTCCCAACGGCGTTCCAGCTCCAATGGCAACTGGGCGACATGGCCCTCTTCTTCCACTTCGGCACCAACACCTTCACGGACTCCGAGTGGGGTTCCGGCCACGCTCACCCCTCCGTCTTCAACCCCACCAAGCTCAACGCATCGCAGTGGATAAAGGTCGCCAAAGATTCTGGCTTTTCGGCAGTACTCCTCACTGCAAAACACCACGATGGGTTCTGCTTGTGGCCCTCTGATTACACCGACTATTCCGTGCGTTCCAGCAACTGGAAAAACGGGAACGGCGACGTCGTCGCCGAGCTCTCCGCCGCCGCCAAGGATGCCGGCGTCGGCTTTGGAATTTACCTTTCGCCGTGGGATCGCCACGAAACAAGTTATGGTGACAATCTGTTGTATAACGAGTACTACTTGGCCCAAATGACCGAGCTACTCACTAGGTAACTAAATTTAGGTGTCAACATGTTAAATAATTAAGAAATTATTCGCATATTAGTAAGTTGTTTTTATACTGTAAGGGGATAAATGTTAAACTAAAAGTTCAATTTGTAAGTATTTGCAGTATAAACTCTAAAGAAGTGTATAATATGTTAGTCTTAGTTCCTCTAAAAATTATTTATTTTATTTCTTATATTTTAATAGTTCATGTACATATACTTTTAATTCTCCGTGTGTGATCCTGTGATTGGAGAGATAACATTACTGCTTTGAAATTCTCCGTGTGATCCTGTGAATCATTCTTTTTATATGCCAATTTTCTGTCAATATACATTCCATGTTTACTTAAATAGTAAGTTCATTCAAACCAGGTATGGAGAGATAAGTGACGTTTTTCTGGATGGTGCAAAAGGGGAAGGGGAGAAGGACATGAAATATCTCTTTACAAGCTGGAACTCTCTGATTCACCAGCTCCAACCAGGGGCCTCTATTTTTTCTGATTTGGGTCCTGATACAAGGTGGATTGGTAATGAGTACGGTATTGCTGACTTCACTAGTTGGTCTCTATACAACAAAACAGGCTTTGAAATTGGTGATATTGATGCCCAGTAAGTTCAATTTTGTACTAATACTCCTACTATAGTTTCCCGTATTTTTAAATGATGTTTGCTTTACATGATTACTTTGTTATCACTTAGCATTATATATAGTTGGATTATAATTCATGCTAATTGCATGGTGTTTTAGCTGCGTCAAACACTTCCATAGAGCAATTTTGAAAGTCATAACTCTCTTTCTATAATTCATACATGTGTATTCAGAGAAATGAACTTATTTTGATTCAGCCTATTCATTGGTTTTAATGAAGTTGAAGAATGTAAATAGCTAGTTCTTTATTGCTTGTATCCATTGCAAGGCTTGAAAATTTGGAGAATCATGTACATGACTGAAATGCTCTCAAAATGGCATGTGAAAAATTTATTACATAGAACCAAAGGTTCCCTTGTTTCTACTTTGAGTACTGTAAGCATTTACCAATGTGTTTTGGTCATCAAACAGATACAATAGCGAGGGAGACCCATTTGGTCCTGATTGGATTCCTGCTACGTGTGATGTCTCTATAAGACCCGGTTGGTTCTGGCATGCTTCAGAACTTCCAATGTCTGCAAGGAGTCTACTTGAAGTATACTACAGATCAGTTGGTAGAAACTGCAAGCTATTATTGAATGTTCCCCCAAACTCCTCGGGTCTTATTTCAGATGAGGATATCCAAGTTCTTCAAGAGTTCACTGAACTTCGGAGGTCCATATTTTCTCACAATTTGGCTATAAATGCTGCTATTAATGCCAGCAGCATAAGAGGGGGGATTCAAGATACTCACTTTAGTCCCTACAATGTTCTTAAAGAAGGTATATACACATATTGGGCTCCCGGGGAGAACCAATCTAAGTGGATATTGTACATAAATCTCAAAGAACTAGCATCATTCAATGTTTTGCAATTACAAGAGCCTATTCACATGGGACAAAGGGTGATTGAATTTCACCTTGAGGCCTTGAGCCAAGATGGTGTATGGATGAGAGTTGTAAATGGTACCACAATCGGATATCAGAGGCTGTTGCTGTTTCCAAAACTGAAGTCTCAGTATTTGAAGCTAGTTGTTGACAAGTCACGTGCAGACCCATTGATATCATACTTAGGAATCCACATGGATCCTGTTACCGTTTTGAGGGACACACCTGATAAAAAATCAGGAGCCTCTTTCAGTGGAATTCAAGTTCTGCAGACCACCACGCACAACAGTTCCCTAAGTGTTGCAATGTAAACTTTGTTCAGTTCTAAAATTTGATAACACTTTACACGGAAAATACACTTTCGAAATTTTCGTAGATTCTTTGTAATTCCTTGAATTTGGATATAAGCAGAAGAGATTAATCTCAATGAATTGAGTTCTTCTTTTGCACGTTTTTTTCCCTCTTCCCACTGTAGACACAAAAATAATGCAGAAAAGTGTTGCAAAAGGTCTCTCATCTCTTATTCTATAAGTGTCACTTATTATAGAATAAATCCAAATAAATTTTACTCAATAACAGCATCATAGAAAGAATGTGATAAAAAATGTATTAATTTCTTTACAGCACTGGCGAACACAACCTATCAAATGAGTGGTTAATTTTCTCCAAAACCTTACCTTTCCTCTTCAACTGCAGGTCTATTAGTAAACTAGTGACTTGGCCGTTTCGCTGCCAATAAGACAAAAAGACGGAGACTTTTTAATTGATCTGCGTTAGCAATAAATTTTTATCCATATTTATTTTTCCTTCATCAAAACAGAGTTGATGGGCATATGAAATTTGAATTAACCTAAAAAAGCGAAGAGAGCAGAGAAGGGGAGGCAGAGAAGAAATACACAAATGGAAGAAGGAAGCAGAAGAAGAGTAACGTGCACCATTCTATCCATAGACCACACCGATATGTTTTACAGAGTGTGCGCCGTTTGTGAAAGGACTCTTCCCAACCCCTCTTCCATCTGCCACTCCTCCAACCCTCCCTCCAAACGACTCTTTCGCATCCTCGTATCTTCTCCTCTCTCTTTTTCTCCTTTCTTTTCTCTCCGACCAAATAAAATATAAGAACCTTGTTTTGTTTTGTTTCTTCTGTAGATGTCAGTTGCCACAGACACAGAGGTTCTCACTGTCGTCTGCTTCGATAGGGTTGCCAGAATCCTCTTTGGCTGCTCCGCCGATGAATTCTTCCACTTCGCCAAACTTCACCCTTTTTCCGGTATCTTCTGCTACTTTTTTTATTTCATATATATATATTCTGCATTTTCTAGTTAGAACATTTTCCATAACTCTGTTCTGTGTTAATGAAGGGGTCACGCTGAATGAAATAATGGAGGGAGAGATGTTCACTATGGCATTATCCAAATCAAAGAACGCCAATGCACAACACATCAGAGTTGCATCCGCTGTTCCTCTAAGCTCTTCATTTCAACCCGCAATTAACCTTTTGAAACAATGCTACCAAACGCCACAAACCTCCTAGTCTTGTCACCACTTTACTATATTTTGTTTTTAATGTTTCCATATTCATATTCCCCTTTTCTTTATTATTATTTGTATTGTTCAAGAATTGAAATTTGCTGCTTTCAATACAATCGGGTGTAAAAAGTTTTACACGATTGGGTGACATGAATACATGTTTTGTTTCAAATTCTTCAGTGCACAGTTTCAAGGATAATAATAAGAGAAACAAGAAAAAAATAAGAATTATATTCCACCCTCCCATTATACACAAGGAGAAGACATCAATATATGTGCAAGAAGAGGGATGGTTTTGGCTTTTGTGCTCTCTGAGTGCATCATTTAGGAGAGACGTTATCCCCGTTCTTTGTCATTGTCAGTTTCCCTTGCATCCAGCTTCTTAGCATTGTAAGTGCAGCTTTTGGTTGATCCATAGGCACCATGTGACCAGCCTCGTATACCTGTTTTGTTTAACCAAAAAATAAAGTCACCAGAACTGAATTCACAATTTCACGCATAGCAATAAACCCTTCAACACAAACCTTCAGGAAAGCGAGAGGTCCATGGCTTTTCAGCGAGCCTGCTTCTGCACCATCCACCAAAAACGGAACTGTACCAGACGCCCCAAATTCTTTTTGACCAGACCACTCCATTGCTTGAACCCACCTTGAATTCCCTGCCCAAATCACAGACACATCAATTGTTTGTTTGAATTCACATTAAGTTTCCAGAATCACATTCCAATATCAACTAAAGTGATTTTAGATAAATATGTGTTCATACTTTTGATTCCAGATTCACACTTGAGTTTTGAGGTGAAACATTCAAATATAAATTGTACCATTTTGAAATCAATTTTGCAGATGTTCAGTCAATCACACTAACAATACTATTTTGGTTCCAAATAATTGAGTATAAGTAGGTTTACCAAGCCAATTGCATATGAGATCTTCTTCTCCAGCATACACAAGCACCTTGATTCCATCCTCGAGGAGTGCGGGAATACCCACTTCTAGATTTCTCATCCAATCCTCCATCATAGCACTATACACTGTGCTACTGCATGAAACAAAGTCCAAGTCCCCAACACCTAAAGCATCTCTCACTGTCTTCTTGTTTAAGAATCCCTCCATCTCAGAGAAGTCATAACACAGATCTCCCTCACATTTCTTTCTAATGTCATAGTACTGCATTTAGAATAACAGGATGCGTTACTAAACTCAAACTGCATTATCGTAATTCATCTTGATCATAGTATTCTTTTTATATTGGAAAAATGAAGATACAGAAGCTTTTTAATGGTAAAACTCAAACTGCATTATTTTAGATCTTACATTAACATCTCCAGCAATGTTCAGTATCTGATTGAATATCTTATTGCAAACATATAATGAAGATACACAGCTTTCTCCTCCTTCAGTGCCTGACAAATGAAATACAAATTAAGAGTGTCATGAACATAAGTAATGTGAGTAGTGCAATAAATTGGTATCTCTGGCTAAACATCTAAGGAGTGAAAAGGGAAAAAAATAAAGGAAGTTATTTATACCGCAAGCTTCTATGGCCTGCTTGCATGATGGGAGCAACTTGTTGATTCTATTATAGTCAGCCTTTTCAATTAGTCCTCTGTCTAATGCATAGTCTGTATACGCCTGGTACTGAATTTCAGGATTGGTTAACCCATTACCAATAGCAAAACCCTGTTTATTATATGGAAGGAAACAAATCAGTACAACGAAGAAAAAGCAATTACTTAATCTTTCATAGTTATGCTATAGGTTATGAGATAGTATAAGACCTTTAGATTTATATGAATTCCTTCTTTTGCTTTGTTTCCTTGGTGAACCCTGGATGCAAGAGCTGGAATGTAGTGTCCAGCATATGACTCTCCAGTAATATAAAAGTCATTCTTAGTGAATTGAGGGTGCTCCTTGAAAAATGCCTGTCATTATTGTAAAATTTAGTGGACTCATGTATACTCAACTGCATAGCCTAACACAGTTTGAAATTTAGATGATGGTATTTATACATCAATTATCATCTTGCAATTTTAATTTATCTACAACCAACCAAAGGTAAATCAATTTTAACCAATTAATATAAGTAATTATAAGTAATCAGTTATCAAATCTACTTACCTGCAAGAAGTCATACAAATCATTGCTAACACCCTCTTCATCATGGCGAATGTCACTCTCATCAGAAGTATAGCTGAACCCCGTTCCAGTGGGTTGATCAACAAATATAATATTTGATGCCTTCAAAACGAGATAACACTATTGGTTCTAACATGTAGACAAATACAGTGTATCAACTTGATTCTTTGAGCTAGCTATGGTCTCTATTAAGAGTGGACAGAGATATACAAAATATCATTTTTTTTCCTGGGAAACACTCTGCATGGGAGCAGAAAAGAAGAGAAAAACTGATAGGATTTGTCACATGATGGCAGTATGCGAGTGAGGTAAAGTGAGAAAAAAGCAAGGGGAATTAATGGCTACCTGGTCCCAACCATAGTCATTCCATTCAAGAGACAAGTTCTTGGTAAGCTTAAAAGGACCATTTTCGTAAAACAAAGCTAGTTCACTGCTGCATCCTGGTCCTCCAGTCAACCATATGACAACCGGATCATCCTTTCTGTTTCGAGATTCAAAGAAAAAGTAGAACATCCTGCACGTGATAAAGAGAAAAAATTGTTCAATTCAAAGCAGAACCACATAATTAGCTCCTAATTATTTACTAAAAGATAAAATTGACTGATATGGAATCTGCATTATTAACCAGCCTAAACCAGTACCATGTCTATGTGAGAGTAAATTTAGCTGATTGAAATTCAAACATAATATATAAAACTTATATTAGCTGTGATGTAAGCATGCATGTCTGATGACAAAAAAACATGCAGGACAAAGTCAAACTCAGTCAAAAATCTAAAGTAAATAATTTCTAATTGAGTTAGTCAAGGTTCCAGTAACAAGCATTAGCCTTTTGTAAAACTGAATAATCATTTAACCTTAATGAATCTTTTATTGTACATTAATTAATCACATGACATGGCCTCAACTATAGCTGGCAGGAATTTTAACTTTGGTTGCTTTTCACCAAAACATCCCTCTTCCTCGTGACACTTTACTTTTCCCACCTAATCGAATAAAGCACTAGTACGCAAGCTAAATAACCCCTTAAAATCACAGAAAAGAATTCTCTACCAAACAACAACAACAACCATTTCTGAACATGAGTTTGCATTTTTACCTTGCAGCTTTGGAACGAGGAAGGCTATAATAGCCTGCATGGTGACCAAGTTCTTCAACAGAAGACCCTGGACCAACAAGACTAGGAAAAGTTAACTTTTTCTCCACAATGTTTCCTGCCACAATAAGAGAGTCTTTGTGGAGTGTGTTAATGGGGTCTTTGGGGAACAGGTTGAGCCCTCTTATGAGTTTTTCTGCCGTTGAAGAAAAACTAATAAGGTCAGTGGTTGTGCGGTGAGTTGGAGAGGAGAAAGAGGGTGGAATGTTATTGGAAATGAGGAAGAAGAAGAAGATAAAAGACAGAGATGTGTTGAGGAACCTTGAGGAGGAGGATGCCATGTTGTTTTGTTTCGTAGGAGAAAAGTGTGCAGTGGCTATGAATTTATAGTGGTCGGTACCTATGCGAACTGGTTTGGTTGTTACAAGTCTGTCTAGTCTCAGGAAAAAGTTGAGTATGGGAGGCTTTGTGGTTTCCTGCACTTTTCAATTTGCTATTTTAAAATAAGTCTACAAGCAAATAACTACTAGAGGTTTTTAACTCTACCATCACAGACAAAACAACTTTGCCTTTTAACCTTTGGTTATCAAAGATTTTAAGAATTAAATAATAGATGTAATAATATTGTGAAGGTTATTTATATTATTATTTAAATAAATTGGCCTACATGATATATTTTTATTTTTATAATAGTTATTTTCAAAATTATATTAAAGATAATTTTTAATTCGTCGAACATTTTAACACTTTTGATATATTATATACATTGATTATTATTTTAGTCCTTAAAGTTTTTGATGGCACTAATTTAAATTTGAGTTATTTTTTTTCTTTTACCAATCTTTTATAACTTCAACCATCATATTTTGATATTCAATAAATTTTTACAATACTTTACAACTATTATTTTACAGTTATAATACATTAAAAGTAAATTGTCATGTTACTATTGTCAAAGTATTATTTTTTTTATAACTTTCTTTTTAACATCTTTAAGACCAGAATTTTATTCTATTTTCAATTTATTCACTTCTTGAATATTAACTTACATGCTTGATTATTATGTAAATTGGTTTAATATTTTGGATTTATTATCAAGATATCAACTTAATACAATTCTAACATTTGATCAAATATTTTGGATTTATGAGATATTAAATTAATTACATATACTTTAAAGAGAGAAAAGAGATTATTCATTAATGATTTAATTTTTCATCTACAGATATACGAATTAGTCCGTTTTTCTATGTGCAAGCCGTCTAAGCCAATTCATATGCTTTGCTACAATTCCTCGTGATCTAATCTTGTAAAGCAAATAGACTCTTAATCTTAATTAAAAAGAAAATAATGTAAAAGAAATATAATTGTTTATAACTATGACGTACGGATATAATATGTATTGGATGCTATCGTAATTTATATGATAATCCACTTATTTTAAAAATAGCATAATACAATTCATATTTAAAGTATGGTGCATTAACAATAATTTAAAAACCTAATGGAGCATAATAGAAATCTTGAGAAATACAATTAGACAGGGGAGTGTTTTATGGCACAGACTTTGTCCTTTTCTTAACTGTAATGAACTTTCACTCTTTAAATTATGCTTAAAAAGTAGACCACATTTATTAATAGATCTAGCAGTTGGTTTTTTAAAGGATTTTATTTTTGCAGATTTCATAGAGATATATTATTGGTTTTTACACGATGACATAATATATTTATATATTTATACAATTAAACTTTCAATCTGATACTTAGATTAAATTCAATATTCATAAAAATATTTAATAAAATAAGTATACCGAAACTTGTTCTTGAAGTAAATATATAGACATATCTCTTCAGACAAATTAATAATTATAATCAAATCAATAAATGACTGTTTTTTTTTTTTTTTTAATTTCTAAAGCCTAAAAAGATGGAATTGATGACCCAGTTAGCATGTCTTGCAAGTGTGGCCTTCTTACGTTTTCATATTGCAAGATGAATTATTGAAAATTAATGGAAAAGATTCTGTCTAATCTATAATTGCAATATGTCAATACATGCATGATAAAGCCCCTCATTTAATTGGTTTGTCTCTGGCAAAACCACTAATCTTGTGCCTCATTCGTTATGTCAACATAAAGTCAATTAGACAAAGTAAAAAGTGTGATCCTAAGTTTTAAAAAAACATTCTAGATCAACACAGTTATTGTAAATACAATTAATTATATATTTAAAAGAAAGTTGGCATATAGTATGTTTAGGGTTTGTGAAGCTCATAATGCAAAGTGTAGCGTGTAAGATATGATAGTGGTGACTTAATTGCATGCACACGCAATATAGACTAAGCATGAACAAAGGAAACTGAGGAGTGTGTTCAACTCTTTCATGAACAACAATTTTTTTGTTTTGTTTTTTAGTTTGTGATGCTACAACTGAGTGCCGTACAAGACTACCAACATGTCTATAATGAAAATATATTTACCCTTTTCATATTCATTCTTGTGTGTCAATAAATATGAACATGTGTCAATTCAGAAACTTGTTGTGAAAACAAAAGACAGAGAAAAACTTAGCCCAATTTAAACAGTTTTTTACTCTTCTGCAAGATGCAATTTAGATATAACGGATTGGAGTTTATTGAGTTTATTTTACATCTTCTTCCTCATGTAATAAACTTGCAAGACTCTTTCAGTTGCTAAGTGTGACTAGTCTCATACCTAACATGCTCTTAGCATGATATCTTTATTATATGTCCAAATATGTAGGTAATGATGTGTGGTAAGTTGGAAGTTCAAAAATCTCCACAAAGTATTTTACTGACAGACAACTGATAGAGCTTTTAAAGATATGGTGACCTTACCAACAAAACAGAATGGATAGTTTTTAAATGCAATATCTTTTCAGCACTTAAAATCTAAAACCCTCATTAAATATGTCAAGAAATTTGTTCAAGATTGATATGGAACAGATAATCAAACTTCTAATAAATAAATGCTAATTTTTAACTTCAGTGTTAGCTATCTAATCATTTGCCTCAGTACTATTTAGTTTTTAGATTATATTTGGAGTACTCATTTTAAACTTAAAAATATGTTATTTTGAAACATGTATTTACACTAATAGACCATTTTATATATACGAATATACTGGTTTTATAATTTTATAGTAGTTTAATTTATAAATAAATATATATATATATATATATATATTAACTATATAAGCAATTAAGAAAACTGACATGAATAAAATAATATTAGAGAAATCTTAAATTTTAAGATTAACTTAACCTTATTAAAAAGACTTATAAATTATTAAAGTTGAAAAATACATAGTTGAGATTGAATATTTATAAATAGTTCGTTAATAATCTAATAATAAGTAACATAATAGATTTATCAATCTTTATTATAATAGATTAAGCTTAACCTAATTTTAAATAAAATAAAATTTACATTCACTTATTATGAATTTATTTTATTTAATTGAGATCTTTAACAAGAATTTTATTATAAAGAGAGAAAGAAATTTTCTGGTCAATTAATAAATTAAATTTAAAATTAAATATAAAAAAATATATTTGAAAGGAATAAACAGGAAAATCACTAATTGAATAATAATTTTTTATTGAACTTTAAAATTATATACTATATATATTTAAAAGTATTTTTTGTTATAAATATTAATTAGAGTGCATTGCATTGGTTAGTAGAATTATGAACAGTATTGGCCCAAAATGCCTAATTTTTCTTTGGTCATGTACGTGGGCTTCGTACAGTTTGTAATTTGAGCCCAGAAACACAAATGAGTTTTTCTTTCCATGGATCTTGGGATTTCTCGTTTCTCAAATAAATAATCTGAACATTGCACACTAAAATAATTGCATAATTTATCTGAGTTTAATTTTGATATTGCAGTGTAAATATTTCTTACAATCCACTAAAAATCAAAATAGAAATATAATTTTTAAAACAGTTATTAAAAAAAATCAATATTTTTAATTATATGTGAACTTAATAAATTGCAGATACCATGAAAAACTTATATTCACAGTGCATTCTAATTAATTTTTCATTAATTTTAATGCATATAATTATAATAATATATAAATACGACATCAATTTTGATAAATGCTTTTAGTATATATATATATATATATATATATATATATATATATATATATATATATATATATA
>Ga0099825_1007837_pt1 | contig 12865 bp, 6 predicted proteins | sample SiratroredBW_FD_76838 | JGI IMG/M metagenome (GOLD analysis project Ga0099825, IMG submission 76838) | Root nodule microbial communities of legume samples collected from California, USA - Siratro red BW | ecosystem: Host-associated > Plants > Roots > Nodule | place: USA: California | collected...
TATATATATATATATATATATATATATATATATATATATATATATATATATATATATATATATATATATATATATATATCATCATTTTTTATATAAAATATTCACTTAATCATAACATTATCATTCCAATTTTAAATTTTGATCACGTAGTCTTCTTGTCTATATCTGAGAAATTCAAATTCAAATTTCAATTTAATTTTTATATAAATACTAAATATTTTGTAATTTTTCTAAAATTCAAGAATCATCATTTATGTTTTTATTACTAGATTCACTTATATGTATTATTATGGATTTAAAAAAAAATACTTAGCAAACGAAATATAAACAAACAAAATATTTAGCAGTTATCAAAGTGTGGGTATGACAGTAGGTAGAGAGATGGGGGAAGAGAATAAGTAGCTTGCTTACCTATAGATAGAAAGGAAAAAAAATAATAATTCAGAGAGAGAAAAAAGAACTCAGAGAAAAAGAATGCAAGAAAACAATAAATATATACTCACAATGCTTGTGTCATCCCTTTGGCTCCTTCTCTCTTTTTATTTTAACCTAATTCTCATTTGGGCCCACCTGTCCACCTTTTCTATTATCATTGCCCCCTTCATTGAAAATAACCTTGTCCTCAAGGTTAAAGTTGAGGTACTGCCTTTCCATGTCAGTGTAATGCTTCCAAGTAGCTTCCTCTATGGTTAGACCTTGCCAATTGATTAATACTTCCTCATGCCATTTGTCATTCTTCTTTATCATCCTGTGTCCGAGTATTACTTGTGGTTGTAAAGGATAGCCTTTTTCATCCCAAAACCACAACCCCTTTATGATATGTAGCCTTCCTGATATCAGTTCAGTCTCTGAAAATTCATTGATTGGTCTCAGGTGTTAGAGCTCCTGCGAAGGGTGGGAATCCACGAGCTCGTAACAGAGTTAGAAAGGCCTTTGAAAAGTTGTCAGCCCCCTGATTTTCCTTTCCTGTCTGTATTCAATAGAGAAATCATAACCCGATAATTTAGTCACACATGCTTGTTGTTCTGGCATTTGTATGGTCTGTGCTTGCAGCTGTTTTCAAACTTTTGCGGTCAGTCCTGATAATGAACTTGTAGCCTAATAAATAATGACAAAATTTTGCCATAGCTGTTACTATAGGCTATATCTCTCTAGCGTAAGCGTATTGCCTTTGAGCTGTTACCGACAACTTATGGGAGAAGTATGCTATGGGATGTCCCTGTTGGTTGAGAATTCTCCTATACCTGTACCCCAAGCATCTGTTTCAAATACCAAGGGATGTGAAAAATCAGGAAGTGTTAGCATCGGTGGTTGAGCAAATGCTTGCTTCAGATTCAGGAAGGCTTATATGGCTCGGTCAGACCACTTAAAAGCATAATTCTTTAGCAAATCCATAAGTGACACTAGCACTACTGCAACATGTTTAATAAACTTTTGATAATAGCTAGCTAAGCCCAAAAATGCCTGAAGTTGTTTAATTGATGATGGTATTGGCCATTGTTTCACAACTTGAATTTTATTATCATCCACTTTGAACCCTTCTCTGGACACGACATGGCCTACATAATCTATCTATGTTTGACCAAATGCACACTTTGAAAGTTTGACAAACAGTGTATGGTTTCTCAGGAGGTCTACTAAGACGTGCATCAAGTGTTGTATATATGAATTCCAATTTGGACTATAGACTAATATATCATCACAAAATACCAACACAAATTTCCCTAGTACCTCTACAAAGATTGAATTCATGAGGCTTTGAAATGTGGTTGGTGCATTGGTTAAACCAAAAGGCATTACCCTCCATTCATACAAGCCTTGATGTGTTCTAAATGTCGTTTTGAGACAATCTTCTGGTTTCACTCTGATTTGGTGATTACCCGAGCGTAGGTCAAGCTTGGAGAAACATTGTTCACCAATTAGCTCATTCAATAACTCATCCACTGTTGGCATTGGGAAGGAGTCTTTGATAGTTGTTGCATTAAGAGCTCTATAATCGGTACAGACATACCAACTTTTTCACTAACAACACTGGTGCTGAAAATGGCTTGTACTTGGTTGAATGACACCTTTAGCTAGCATATCTTTTACCAACTTTTCTATCTCCGCTTTTTGGCTGTGAGGATATCGGTAAGGTCTTACTTTGATGGGTGTTGTGCTTGGTACTAAATTGATGGAATGTTCATGGGATCTCTTGGGTGGTAGACCGTGTGGTGCTTGAAAAACGTCACTAAGTTCTGAAGTAGTAAAGCCAATTTGGGTTCCATTTCAGTAGGTAAGTCTAGTTTAGCCAAACAATTTTCTTCATGTGTCTAGATTTGTAACATGTAGAGAGCAAATATCTTGTTGGTGGTTTGCATGCGCTTAAATTGGTGTAGTTGAGACTGTTTTGGGGCTAGGTTGGTTTAACCTTGTAGCATTACTAACTGATCTCCAAGCATAAAAGTGATAAACTTCTGTTTATAATTCACCAAGTGGGTATCTAGTGTCTCTAACCATATATCACCCAGTACAAGTTCTTCATTGGCTATGAAAATCATAAATGCATTAATGGACAGTATATGCTGTGTTGGATTTTTACAGGCATGTGCGAACTTCGCCTTCGCATTGTAATAATTCCTCGCTTCCCACTTGCACTTGGAATTTAGGGGCCTTGTACAAGGAATTTAGGGGCCTTGTACAAGGATACATCCAACCTTGTTACTAAACAAAGTTCACTAATACGTATTATTATGGATTTCAAAAGAAAACCACAACCGCGCAGTAATGTACCTTAACGAAAATAACACCCAGGAATAAGTTGATACGAGTTTACAATTATCAGTATGGGTGTATGGGTATGACAGTACACAGAGAGATGATGGAAAAGAATGAATACCTTGCTCACCTAAGGATAAGAAGATGAAAAATAATTCAAAAAGAACAAAGAACTCAGAAAAAAAAATTATAAAAGGACAATAAACATATACTAATAATGCTCATGACGTCTCTTTGGCTCCTTCTACCCTTTTATTTTAACTTAATTTTCATTTGAGCCCTCATATCTACCTTTTCTGATATCATTCACTTTTCAACAAATATTAATAATAAATGAGTATAATCTGGACCCTCATTAAAGATGTTAAAATAATTGTATCACCTCTTGAATTTTCATCAACTAAGTAACTAATAATCCATCTTAGGAAAGTAAAATCTTTTTAAATTAAAAAAAATCAATTTAAAATGTAACCAACTATAGTTTTATATTAAGAAAATATTATAATTAATTGAAAATTGGAAAATAAATTAGCGAACCATTATAATTTTCAAAATGTTTTAAAACGGTTATTTTGATATGTTTTAAATTAAAAATTTTAACTAAGTATAAAAGGATTAAATATATAATAATTAAATACATATTTTATCAAATTATTGAATTAAAATATTTCCATTTAAAATAAAATTTAATTATGAACAAAACCAACTTTTTCATAATATTTTTCATTTATTTTCCTCTATTTCATTGTATAACCAAACAAATGAAATTGAATCGTTCAAGGTCATCTCTGCTATTCCTGTCAATAATATAGAGGTGGATAAAAAAAACACTTCAATTAAGTATTTATTTGTTATTTTTCTTTTTTTTTTCTCCATCTTTATTTTCATCATATAAACTGTTTATTTGATGAGTTTGACTTTTTAAGTAAAATTTCATATCAATTGTGGATGAGAAAAGATGACAGTGAATGAGAACTCTACTAAATATGAATTAAGTTTTTACTATAGATTAACTAACAAGATCTAAGAATGCTTTATTTCAAGGACTATAAAAAAAAAGTTATCTATTAAATTAATGACAAACTTACTCTTAATAAGTCAATTATGTTTTTCAATGCTTAATATATATTTTTTCATTAATGAAAAGTTTACTTTTCTTACATTACAAGAATTTTGTATGTGACGAAAACAATTACGAAAACATATTAAAAGATTTGTCTGATAAGAAAAATGTATTCGTCACATATATAGATCTGTATCATTACTTATATTGTTATTATATTATATCTATTTAAAAACTGTACACAAGAATTTTTTTTACCATATAGAAAAACCATTTCTTTTAAAATATTTTTTAAATATATGTAGCATTCCCTTGTCACAATATTGTTGTGTAAAATGATTCAACTTCTCATCATACACATATATGTAGTGCATTATATTTATTTTTTCTTATTTTCAGTGTAAGTGTATTTTAGTTTTTTTCATTTGTAATGTCTCGTACTCTTATATAACACATGATTGTCACAATTAATAAATATTTACAAATAAAAAAAATATGATAAGTAACGCATTTCACAAAATCAAGTACCTTTCAGGATAAATGAAATTTACAACTTATGTTGTAACTCTCTTGATATATATGTTAAATTTCACTCAAAGATTTATTCATGTCATACTATCTTCATCATGTTATCTCTCCAATATAACTACATAAAATAAGAACTAAGTCATTTTACATGAGATGGTAAATCTATATGACATGTTAAACTAACTATTTTTTCAAACTACTGGCTCCACTATATGAATCTCTCTTAACTCTTACTACTTAATAATTTTCGTCTATGTGATTTCAACATACCAGTAGAATTAAGATAACTCCTTCTAGACGAATCTTCAATTTAATATGTATCTTATACATCTTAATATAATAGTTTCTTTCCTTAAAATAATTATTTCTACATCATACCTCAATTCAGATATAAGTTATTCATACAAATTCCAAATTCAATTCAACTACCACTAACATGGAAACATTAACATCTCTTTAGTATGTTAATTAATCAACCACAAAATTTTACAATCTAATGAATTTTCATTCATACATATACATCCAACTCAATTTAAATGTAAATAAATTAAATTGAAATTCATTCTCCATTACATTATAATAATGTTCAAATACATTATATTAGTCAAATATAAAATATAATAAAAGGCACACACATTTTGTTATTTAGAAACATTTAAAAAACATGTTTTTTTCAAAGTTTAGAAAATGCCTTCTCACCCAATAAGCATGGATTGCCAAACAAATTAAATGCATGTTACTAACTCATCCAACCATCATTTTGATCATCTAGCCAAAGACATCAAAACAATCAACCACTTTTAGTTGTCTCACGAACAAAACATTCTTCCAACAACTACTCCACTAAGAGTTTTTATAAAAACATTTCACTTAGGATGTGTTTAGATTAGGGAGTAGATTTGAGAAAGTGGATTTGAAATGAAAGTGTGTGAAAAATTGAGTTGTTTGGATTAGGAGAAAGGGTAAGATTTGATAAGAAAGTTTCTGGATAATATGATATGTATAATAAATATTTTAATATTTTTTAATATATAAAACTAAAAATTTATTTTTATAATTAAAAATAAATTATAATGATCTTATATAATATAATTAATAATATTTTTTAAAAAATTATAAAATATTAAATTATGTAATTATTTTTTAAATAAATTTAGTTTATTATAAAATACATTAATTAATAATTTTTTTAAATACAAAATTAAACTTTTTAAAATAATTTTAATATTAAATTTAAATATTATTATTATTATAAAAATAAAAAATTATTATCATATTATTTATTTTCGTTTTAAATATTTATATTTATATTTATTTAATAATAACTATTTTATATTGTTATTAATTATTTCAATAATAATATTTTTATTAGAAAAAATTATATAATATTTAATATTTTTAATTTTAAATATGATTTATTATTATATTATATAATTAATTAATTAATTAATATAATAGATAATTTTATAACTTTTATTGTTATAATTATTATTTGTAAATTTCTTTTTAGTTTTAAATTGTTTTTAGTATTTTATCTTGATCATTATTTTAACATTATTTTATTATTTTATAATACTATATGCAACTTTCGTTGCACATCGCCTCGAGCGAGTGAAAAAGTTGGAGGTGTGTTTTTTTTAGTTTTTCGTGAATTTTTTTTTTTGTTTTTCTTATTTTTCTCGCTTTTCTCTCTTACAAAACTTTCCATCCTACTGTACAAACACACTTTTATGGTTTGTTTGAATTAAAGATTAGATTTGAAGGAGTGAATTTAAGTTGATTTGAGATAAAAGTGTGTATGTTTTGATTAAGAGAAAAATAGTAAAAAATAAAGAGAAAGTTTATAAAAGTTTGTGAGTGATGTGATAAATATAATTGATAAAATAATTTTTTTAATAGATAAAATAAGATTAGATATAATTACAAAATAAAATTAAAATGCTAAAAAAAATTATTATTATTTTTATTTTATAAAATTATTTTAATTTTATTATTATTTATATTTTTATTACTATTTTTTAAATTATCTTATTTTTATTATTATTTTATAGTTTATTATTAATACTTTTTAATATTTTAGTTTATTAATATTTATAATTTTATTAAATTTATTATTTATTTAAGTATTTAACATGAAATATATATTAAAAAATATTTAATTTATTTTATGTAACATTTTTATTTTATTTTTAATTTAATTATTTATTTTTAAAAATATAAAATTAAATATTATCTTATATTTTATTTAATTTTATTTATTTAATTTTATTTATTTAATTTTATTTATTTAATTATAAAAGTGTAACTTTCTTCGCAAATCATGCCTCTTATGTGAAGAAAGTTTTAACCGCAGATTTTTTCTTTTATTTTTCGTAAAATTATGTCTTGTTTTTCGAAATAACATTCGTCTTTCTTCGCCTCCTTCTTTTCATCCCTAGAAACAAACAGCCCCTTAGTGAGAATTGGCTCGCTTATCGATCAAAAAATCGAGAGTTTTTATTTAAAAGACTTGTCCAACAATCAGATCTCTTTGGTTTCTAATTCTATGAATTTCATCCAGTGAGAGTTTGACTCATCTAACAACCAAAGTTCTAGGATTTTTATTAAAATGAATTTCGCTCACTAACTAATGCCTCACCCAGCGAGTCTACATAATTTAGAAAAAAAAATACAAAAAACACTAGGATAGTAATTAGTTCAAGATGAATTTTAACTTCATTCGTTCAACATAAAAAGTGAATATATTATCTCAAATGAACTAAGTCTCTTATCAATATATCCCTATTGTAGAAATTTAACAACTAAAAACTGGTACATCCATACTCATCTTAAAAGCATTTGCAAACATAATAAGATTTGCATTTTCAGTTCAACTAATACAAATATCCCATATTAAAATAAATTTAAAACCAAATTAAGATAAACTCATTCAAATCAAAATCAACAAGAATATTAATTTCTGAAAGAGCTTGTTCAATTCAATGCAACAAAGTCACCTTTAAAGTTGTATTGAAAACTAAAGTAGTTTCTCTTACTTATTTAGTTTCCTCAACATTAAACACGAAAAACTTAAATTCCACAAAACTCACAAGAAGACTAAACTTATATTTAGAAAGTTTTGATTAAAGATCTAAGCACACCTTTACGATCATAAACTAACATAGACTTATCTTAAATTAAAAAAACTCTACATGCAAACACTATTCTCACAAAGCATGTAATGTTTTTCAAAATCGTTTCAAAAGAAAATCAATTAAAAGAAATTTATTCTAATAAAATTTTTGATAAAATAACTTTATTCTATTTTTCACTACTAAAAATAATATGATAACTTCTATTCTTCAAACATTTTAATCCGAATCTTAAAAAAAACAAATAAATAAAGAGAAAATAGCGTTAGAAAAATGTTAGTTTTTTTTTTTTAAAATGAAACTTGAATAGTTAAATTTTTTTATTTATAAATTTTTCACTTTAATAGTAAAATATTGATGCTCCGTTTAAGTTATACCATTTATATTCTTAAACAATTTTCCATATTTTTACAATAAATTAAAAAAAAAAAATCTAAAATACAATCTATCCTATTATTTTAATACAAAAGTTAATATATTTAAAAAATTAAATAAGTTACATTATAAAATATAAATTTAAATGAAGTTAATTTAAGAATTCTTTTAAAATAAGATTAAAACTATTGAAAATTATTGATAAATTAAAATAAATATAAAAGATAACGGAAGTAATTATTTTTTTAATATTTTATAAATTTAAATATTTTGAACCGAGTATACGTTGAAATATAAACCAATTTCAGCCTTCCTTGTTTAATTTTCTTTAACTTATTTTTAAGGAGGTAAATAATAAGTTGAAGAAGATTTAAAAAGAAAAGATTGAATTGATAAGTGAATTAAAAATAAAAAAACATAAATAAAAAAATTTAAATACTGATTAAAATAATTTTTTAATAAAAACTCCATTTCAAGAAATACCAAAATTTCAAGAAATGTCTGCATCTTTTATCCAAATGCGGATATATTGCTGCTTGATTCTGTTTGCCGCCCAACCAAAACGAATTTTGGGTGCGTCTGCGATGCCATGTGTGAACTCATGTTAAAGGGTACAGTAGTCTTTTCAGTCTTTAGTTCATTCATTTTGAATTGGTTGGAACAGGCACTTAAACTTCAAATAACGTATTATTATTATAATTTTCATTTTCAGTTTAATTAAAGTGAAATGTTCAAACCCAAACGAAACCGAAGCAAGTTCGCCACTAACTCATTGTTGGTGTGTTCCCAGATAAGGTTGAAGCGAGTTGGTGTTTGAGATCTTTTGTTGGTTCATCTTCATCACTCAGATCCATCATACCCACCTAATGCTTTCACAGGTAACGTCACTTTTCCCGGAGAAACCTTTTAAAGAATGTTCTGGAAATTGAATTTGAATGACCCAACTTAGAAATTCTAAAAAAGCTGTCAAATTTCCGTACTTGTAATTGTTGATTCTTCTTTTCGCGTGAAGATTACCGTATGCCTCTGTTGGGTTCATCTTGTTTGAAAAACTTATGCAGAATGTGTCAATGTGATGTTAATTAACTCATTAATTAAACAATTAATGTATTTAGATCAGTTCAATGTGATATAGATCCTGCAGGACTCACTATGAGTAAAGCATTTGCATCGAAGAAATCTTCCTCATTGCCCCCACCACCTACACCAAGCAGAGTTGCATCATGCTATGCAAAAAAGAAGTCAAGTCCTAGAAGCCCTTTGCAGGATCTCAACCGCATTTCCAGTAGCAGCAACAGTAGTTATGCTTCTAGCACTGTCTCCACTGAAGCCCCAAAGGGATGCCTCAGCTTTTTCTCATCCTCTTCTTTTAGAACCCCTGTTCACAGACCCAAGAGTCTCACTAAAACTCCCAGCTCAGCCCCTCATGCAGCTGCATTCAAACTGTCTAAATCTAAATCCTCCAAGGAAAACGTTCCAAAGGGTGATGCTGGGTTCAAAACTAAGACACATGCTTTGGATAAGGCGCGGAGTCATAGGAAGAAGCCTCCTTGTGTCTACCAATGGCAGTCTGGGAAGAAATCTAGTTCTTCTAGGACTAGTCAAAACCAAATGTCTAAGCCTTGTTCCGCTTTCAATCACCGTGGCAAGTGTTTACCTAGGTTGCCATCTGCATCAGACCAGGTAAAGGAAAAAGAGAATATCTTGGTAGGTAGAAATGATAAAGCTGGTGAGCATGACCATGTCATATTGTGTCATGGTGATTTAAACTTTAGTCCTTCGAGCAAAGATGCAACTGGGTCGTGTTTGGAAGATGTTAGAGTTTTGGGGGATTTGGAGGAGAATCCAAATGCGAGCATCAGTAGAACACCTCCAATTCATGACTCTGTTTCCCCAGAAATACAATGTGGGTCCTCTCTGGTTTCAAAAACAGTAACACCTGCTTGTTATGGTGCTGGCTATGTTGTTTCTGGTGTTGTTGACAAGAGGAAATGTAGGCCTAGAGGGATTCTCACTGTGGAGAAGAAGTTTTCTGGCAGTGGTAAAATAGCTTATAGTTTTGATGATGATGATGAGAAGAAAGTAATGGACACTATTGACCATGCTAGTCCTTCCTTGTTACCTTTGCCAACTGAAGCTGTAGTGCATTGGCTTTCTTCTCCATGTAAGAAGGGAAAGAACATTCTGAGTCAGAAGTTTGAAAATGGATTAAATAAAAGTCAGGGACTAGCATCATCGATAACTCTTGCTTCCAGTACTTCGCCATCATCCAGTTCCAAGATTTTTTGGAATGTAACTGATAGCAGTGATTTGTCTGGTGGTGCCAATGGTATCATGAGAAAAATCAGCTCTTCAATTTCTCCAAATGGGCTTGCTGAATTTCAAGTACCCTCCGATTACATGTTATCGCCTTCTTATTCATCCTTGTTGTTTTCTCCCAATCCCACACCAATTTGTATGGCAGGTAACTCAGGAAAAGGAAAAAGCGATCGATACAATCTCATTGACGAGAATTCACCCTTTTCCCTGAATTCATTTGGCAGTGGAAATGTTATTCAAACTCCACAATCAGATTCTAGTTCAGAATTACATGTTAGATTGTCATCGGTGCATGTAGACAATCAAAAGGAAGATAATTCTAACCCTGGCCTTAACTCATCCAGGAACACACTTCTATCAGAAAGCTTCCTTCTCAATAGTTCGATGCCCCCGGTGGATTCTGTTAATTCAAGTTTCCAATTTGATTGTTTAAGTATGCCTTGTGAATCTATTGATCTCAGTAAACTTCCAAAATTTTTGGATGATCAGGACCCATGGTTATCTAGTTCTACAACAGTGAATGCTTCACAATCCCAAATGAGGATATCGTGGAGGGAAGGGTCACTGAGCCAACCTTACGAGCTGGATGAGTGTGACTGCTGTAGATGCTTGTCAGACGAAGAAGAAAATGTCAATGACTCTGATATCAATAAGTTTTCAGGTCCTCAAGTCATTATTGAAACAAAGGATGGTAAAAAGTTGGGCAGCGATATTGCAATTACTGAAACTGGGGAAAATGAACAGGAAATTGGTGGCCATGGCAAAGAAAAACTTCAAGCTTTGATGTCATGTTCAGGTGCCGAGTCCCTAAGCATTGATGGTGGTGGTCTAATTGCTTCAGGGGATGATTTAGACTTGACTTTAAGCCACGTGAACAAGTTATTTGAAGTGTGAGTCAACCATTAGTTGTAATGTAATACCCCCTTGATCTAGATGGCTATTTGAACAAGCTCTTGACTTCCTCTAAGGCTACGTGGAAATTCGCCTCGCTGATGATGTGCACTTGTCTTGTATATATCATGGGGTGAAGGAAGAATTTCGACTTGGTGGAAGCAAATTTTTTTCTACTTCCAGTTTAGGAATAATTAACTGCTCTAGTGGTTAATAAAATCAATAGTGGCTACTTAGTAACCATTCTTTGAACATATCATCAACTGGTTGAGTAATTGATGCTTCCTAAACTATAATTTTTTTACGGACAATTTTATTTTTGTAATATACCCTTTTCTTTATCCTTTCTTTTTTTTAGTTCTTGTTTTTAGTGAAATTTGTCTTTCACTTTCCTGCTGGTTAACCAACATGGAAACCATTTATAAAATGTTATCTACTGTATCAGTTTTTATGGCTTTGGACAAGGTATCTCTAATTTGTCAAATGACTAAATGAAATTATATCTAGCTTCATGTCAGCATTTAACACAAACTATATTGTTTGAGTTATTATAAAATTGAATCATATTGGTAGGAAATATACGAGTGGTCGGTCTTCACTGTATGCACAAACTTATTGGATTAATAATGGTTACAGTGCTATATGTTGAATTATATGTTGTCTAATGGATAGAAGAATTTGACAGAAGAAAAGTAAAATTCAATTGCTGAGACTTAATGATAAGTTTGTTTGAAACTCGTTTTTATTTCATACTGAGGTTCCTGCATTTGAATGCAGCAAATATAGAAGGAAGAGGCTTGATGGATTGACATTTCTCTGGACTCAGTTCAGATCCGAATACTGACAGCATTGATATGCGTATTCAAATTATGGTAGATGATCTGTTTAAATTATTCAAGGTTAAATATGCAGAAAACTGTTGTGCTCTGCTTGGTTAAAAATTTGATTTCGAGCGATTAAGCTGATTCACACAAACATGAATTCTGATTTTGTTGATCCCAACCTGAGTGCAAGGGATAAGAGGTAGTTGGCATATAAACAACAATTACGATAATATTTGAGACTCCAGAGAAAGTAGGGACTCCAAACTCGCCAAATCAGGACTCAAATCTGAAGTCCATACTTGTATATACATACATTTGATATCTTATTTCAATCATATCTAATTATATTAAAATTAAACAAATTGTACCGGATTGAACATTGTGTGATAATTGATCTGTGTAAATATTTGCCAGAGTATCGTAGCCATCAAATCTTGATTGACCACAAAATCTAACCAAAAAGCTTCTGTTAATAGCTATTCTTAGTGCCAATACAAAAGAATTGTATGAGAACGCTTAAGCATATCCATAATGTGCCCACATACAAAATCGTCAATGCAAAAAAGGCTTAAATAATTATTCCATAACGCTGCAACCAACAATTTAATAACCATTTTACTGGAAACAGATACATCTTTTTTCTTATCTCTAAACTGTCTTTGCTTTTGGGGTCTTCCTCCTGATTTGTTTCCTGGTAATCAAGTACTTCATCTCTATAAAAAATAGCAATGCACCACAAAGTGCTGTGCTCTGCCATGAAAAAAGTGAACACATTATATTAAGTTCTCACACAGGTAAAACCATCAGATAGGAACACATGAAATGACAATATTTTGCACATACCTGAATGAAATCACTCAGCAATAAACTGTATTCAGGCGTATTAGGTCTATAGTTGTAGAAATCATACAGAATCGGTGTAGAAAGTGCCAGATAAATGAGCTGCAAAAAAAAAAAAAAAAAAAAAAAAAGGGAAA
>Ga0099825_1007839_pt1 | contig 12859 bp, 11 predicted proteins | sample SiratroredBW_FD_76838 | JGI IMG/M metagenome (GOLD analysis project Ga0099825, IMG submission 76838) | Root nodule microbial communities of legume samples collected from California, USA - Siratro red BW | ecosystem: Host-associated > Plants > Roots > Nodule | place: USA: California | collected...
AACCCAACTAAGGACCAAGACCTAATCACCCAACCATCTTCATGTTGGCACAAAGTCTTCACTTGAACAATTCTGGTCCAGGTTGGTTCCAACAGATTCTTCATGAGGCAGTCTTCATCAGCTCATGTGCTAGGCATTGATTTAACATAGTCCAGATCCAATCCATCAGAAACTTCAACAAGCAATGGTCTTTATTGACTTCATCAAATCACATGCTTAGCCTTGGTGCTAACAACTGTCAACTGAGAAGGGAGACAACTGAGTAAACCAACTCAATGAAATGTCTTTCAAGGATGTGGAGAACACTCGTCGTATGATAGCATCATCCAGGATGAAAAGACTAACTTGGATTGTGTAAAATTCCAGATGCTCATCTGAGTTTGTGGTTCCATCATACATTTTGAAAACTGGGTTTCTCCAGTTTGGTAGGTGTGGAACTTCCATTTTCTCGTCTAGGAAGGGGTGTCTCAATACAAAAGATGAATAATGAACAGTAATAGTATGTTGATTGGGAGTTAAGCGCTGACTCTCAACTCAACAATATGAAGGGCAAGCCTTACTCAGGCATCAATGTCTTCCATCTCAGGGGAGGTGTTCGGTTCTGTTTCAGCTAATTTTCTCTTTAGTCTCGAATTTTCTTGTCATGTTTTTCATCTCTTCAACATTCTTTCTCTTAAAATCTTCCAATTCAACCTATCAATTATCTTATATCTTGTCTCTAAATAGTTCAACCTATTAAGTGTGGACTTGCAAAAGGTTACATGTCAAAAGTTAATGTCTAATCCAATAAATTTGAGTCTTTTAAGAAGATAAAGGATTATTTTTTTTAAAAGTATATAGATATATATATATTATACAAAATAAATTAAGGTAAAACCTTAAATAATTACAATGTCAATCCTTTGTTAAGATGATTACTATAAAACCAGTTTTATAATTATAAAATTTTATATTATATTTTTAATAAAAATTGCATATTTAATAATACATGTAATGTAATTTAGTTAATTTTGTTGGACTAGTAATATAATTTGAATAACCATCTATACCAATATTAGTGTTAAACAAAATCTTTTGAAACAAGTATTGCTTGGATAACTAAGATTTATTTATGATATTTTTTAAAAACATTGTTTTGTTTATGGTTATCTTTTACATATTATTTAATTATTTATTCAATTTGAAAGAATCACACTGTAAGGAGTCTTAAATAAATTTACCATCTTGGACATAATTTTTATTTCTAAATCTCAACTTTAATTAAAGTATAAATTATATTTTAAAACTTACATTTCGTCTTAGCTCATTTTTTTTGTTTACTTTTTATGTATAAATATCTAGTCTTATTTTAAATATTTAATTTAATGATGTTTTGGCAGTAACAAACACATCAACAAGAGTCATTCTTCTAACATGCAGTTTAAAAATAAATTTAATAAGTAGTAAAAATATTCTGAACGATTGGAGAAACACCCTGGGATTGAACTCATCTAATCTTACTCATTCGTAACTTAAACAAATCGTGAAATATAACAATGGTAACTATTCAATTTCGATGCACATATAAAAATCACCTAGATTGATTCCTCAAATCTGAGATTCATAAGAAAACTTCCTAGATGCAGATTTCTCGACTATCTAATCAATTATCCAACATTAAAAGAAGATGTTTTGCATACAATATGTCAGAACCCTATTCTTAGAATCCCAAATTATTGCGTATTTTCCTCTAGGTCATAAACTCAAAATCACTTTCTAGTAGCTTGCAAGAATTAAAAACAATATTCTATAGATAATATAAAATCAAGCATGAGGATTGAGAGGAAAACCCAGAATCTGAATCGAAACTAAATATTATAAATCACAATCTCAAGTACAAATGAGTTTCGAAAAGATTACATTCAATCCCAAGATATGAAGATTTAGCTACCCATGATAGCCATTACAAACCAATGAAAAGAAGATTGCAAGAGAAGAAGAGAATCTTGATTCTAGCCGTTTGCCTCTGTCCTCTAGGTCTTGATCCCCTTTTTCCAAAACCCTAAAAATCTCCTTTTAAACTTGGTTTTGAGCCTAGGTTAAGTGACTTTTCTCTTGGGCTTTTTTCTATTTTAAACTTTTTATTTCTTTTCTTCATGAATCTTCCTATCTATCATTTTCTTCATTCTTTTATACCTGAAAATTCACAATAATTGAGATTAAATGATTTCTTTTAACTCAGGATTAAAAACATAAATTTAAATCCAAAAGCTCTAAAATTGGGAATAATTACTATTTTAAATAACACTTAAACCCACAAGTACTCAATATTTCTCATGTATAAAAACACTCAAAATTGGTACTTATCAACTCCCCCCAACCTAGAATCCTGCTTGTTCTCAACCAAAGTAATTGGATTCACACACAAAAACTTTTCCAAAACAAAAACAGTGGTTGCTAAAAAATTAGACCCATGGTTCAATCATCAGACAACATTTATTTTCAAAACAAGAATTCAATATAAGAGAGATCAAATATTCTAAGTCAAATTAAAGCAGGAAAAAGACACAATCAATCTACAGGAGAAACAACTCAAACAAAGACATTATAATCTAATTGAGGAATTTCTCTCTTAATATCTCACAGGGTAGTGTCTCTCTAAACTTCTACTCACTCTGAACAAATCAAAGTTGCCTTTCATTTTTAGTCAAATCACAAACACACAATCAACATGGATCTTAAGGTCTTTTAAAGATTGTAATGAGGCTGGGCTATCAAGAACATTGGTTTTTCAGATAACAAAATGCATACTTCAAACAAGGAGAACATATCTACAAATGAGACAAAATTTCCCTTAGAAAGAATTAATCTACCAACTCTTGATTTCATCCAACCATCATTTTTTTTAATTCACTCTTTTGTTTATTTTTCTTTTTTTTTCAATTTTTTTTGAATAGAACAAAAGAGTGAGTTATCTAACCCATTTCTTTACATAACCAGCATCTCAAAGCTAAATCAACCCATCCCATTATGAAAATTGGACCTATGTTCTCCTTCCTCAAGCATGTTACAAGGGTGGAAAATCATATATCAATTGAAGGTTAGGGTGCAACAAAGAAAATTTCAGCTTAAAGGGTTATCAAAAGAATTGGTTATAAACTGTATTTGGTTGGCTTTTTGGCTCTGGGTTAAAATGTCTATATACAAAAATGCCTTAATCATCTCCAAGTTTTCATTAGTGAAGTAAAATAACATAAAAAATCAGGCAACATCAACTTGATACATTACTTAGTGGAACTCTCAACTCTTAACTGTTTAAGGATTCACAACTCACTTGGCTAATTGGTTTTAATTCCTCAATTTTTATCAAGCCTTGTTCTAGTCATAACCCTGTTCAATTTTCATGCATCAATCACCCACTCAACTTAACTCAAAAATTCTAATCCCCTCAAAATTTCCCAATAATAAGCTGATCTGACTTAGAACCATCATGAGTCTAATTTCTACTCAACTACAAAATTAAGCTAAGTACCACACATCAAACATAAAAAAATAACAAAAATAAATACTGAATGGAAAATCAATCACAAACATACTACAATATTTAATTAACGAAAATAGTGTTTTACCAGGAATCTCCCCTCATAATCCTATTAAAGTCGGTGTCAATTCTGCATCCTGATGTTCTTCTACTACAACTGTGGATGTGCCTGCTCCACCTCCCCCATGAAAATTAGGCCTGTCCCTAGGCAATGTGACATAAGAGCTGAATTGGTTAGGTAAGAGAAATTGAGACCAAAGAACACTTACCTCGAAGATTATGTAGTGGAAATTCAAGATTGAAAGAGATTAAGCAAATATGACTCACAAGAGTGAGGGCAAGAGGGGAGTGAGCCCTTTAAGATTCTACGTTTTTTTTATCGGTGAAAAATTTTGCCCGAGTGAGATCAACCTCGCCCCTGCAAAAATACTCTAGTAGACACCCCAAATTTTTGCTCAAGCGAGCCATTATTTGACCGGGCGAGCTTCACGCCGTCAAGATTCTCGCTCAGGTGAAACCAGTCTCGCCCGGGCGAAAATACTCCAATGGGCACCCTTAATTTTTGCTCAAGTGACTCCCGGCTCGCCCTTGCAAAACCATTCTAGTAAGCACCTCCAATTTTCGGCCAGGCGAAACCAGATTCCCCTGGGCGAGAGTTGTAGTAAAATATTTTTTCTTTTTTTCTTTGCAAAATTCGCCCAGGCGACTCCCGACTCGCCCAAGCGAAAACATTCCTACAAGCACGATTCTCACCACCAAGGTAATGCTTAAGCCTTTGTCCATTTACAGTCCAACTCCTATGAGATTCAGGATCTTTTAACTTCACTGCTCCATGAGGTCTTCTTTGCTTTTGGACACTGTTCTTGGGAATTTTCCTCGCCTTTCCGAACTTTTCCTAACATTTTTGCACTTTTCTTTCTTCCCCTTTATCTATTTCATCAATGGCAAGAATTTTCATCAAAGGATCAAATGCATGGATCCTCTTTTCCTGTTCAGCACAAACTTCATCTAAAACATCCACTCTAAATATTCTTTTGCACCACTTGGATGTTTCATAGCTTCAAAGACATCAAAGCTCACCTGTTCATCTTGTGCACACACCTTAAGTTTCCCTTTATCAACATCAATGATGACCTTGGCAGTTTTCATGAATGATCTTCCTAAAATTAGGGGGACTTCAGCATCCTCCTCCATGTCCATGACAACAAAGTCAACGGGGAATAGAAATTTGTCCACCTTCACTATCATGTCTTCAACAATTCCATAGGGGTGTTTTATTGACCTGTCGACCAGTTGTAGTGTCATCCTTGTGGGTCTCACTTCAACTTCTCCAATTTTCTTTAGCATAAAGAGGGGTATGAGGTTGATGCTAGCTCCAAGATCTAATAGAGCTCTTTCCTTGGTGAGATTTCCTATGGTAACAAGTAAGGTGAAGCTTCCTGGATCTCTGGATTTTTGTGGCAAGGATTTTTGAATGATGGCACTGCACCTAGCTTCTAGTTCAACTATTTACTGATCTGGAATTTTTCTCTTCTTTGTTAGTAGCTCTTTCATGAACCTGACATAAGTTGGCATTTGCTCCAGGGCTTTAGTGAATGGAATGTTAATCTGCAGCCCTTTTAGAACATCTATAAACCTTGAAAATTGCCTATCCTTGTCCTTCCTTGAGGGGGCATGTGGGTAAGGAATATCCCTCACAGAGGGACTTCTCATTTGACTCTCACCTTTTTTGTGTTTCTCACTCTTTTTCTCACTCCTTCCACTTTCTTCTCTACTCTTTTCTTTTTCTCCCTCACTCTCATTTTTCTCTTCTTCCACTCTACTCTCTTCAACATTCAGCTTATCACCAATACCTTCTCCCACAACCTTTTCACTCCTTGTTGTAATTGACTTGCAGTGCTCCCCAGGGTTGGTTTGGGTGTTGGCTGAGAATTGACTTCCTTGTTGATCTGCTAGCTGTTTGGCTAACTGGCCAACTTATGTCTCAAGATTTTTGATAGAGGCCTATGTATTCTTCTAGTTAGCCATAGAGGCTTGCATGAATTTTTCTAGAGTATCTTCCAACTTGGTTATCTTATCTTGAGTTGAAGGGAATTGTTGTTGTTGGTAGGGAGTGTTGGATGGGCCAGCATCCTGTTTCCATCCAAAGCCTTGACTTTGATTATTTCTCCACCCTTGAGCTGCATTATTTTGATAATTTCCAGAATAACCACCTTGTCTACCTTGATTTCCCATATACTGAACCTCTGCTTGTGAAGGATTAACTTGATAAGAGCATTGTCCATTTGAATGGTTACCTTCACAGAAGTCACATTGCATAGTTTGGCCTTGATTTGGAGAGGATTGCACAACTTGTAGTTGCTGAGGCAATTTTGATAATTGCTTTGTGATTGCCTCCATCTGCTGGGTCAAGATCTTATTCTGAGCTAAGAGTGCATCAGAGGTACTGAGATCAAGCATTCCCTTCTTTTGAACAACTTGTCGGTCATGTTGGGCCTGATAGTTTGTAGAAGCTAGAGCATCAATCATTCTTGTTGCTTGCTCTACATCCATATCCATCATGGTACCTCCAACTGCTGCATCCAATATCATCTTAGTGTCAGGCCTCAGACCATTTTGAAAAATAGTCAGTTGTGCTATGTCTTCCAAGCCATGGTTTAGGCATCTACTGAGCATCACTTTGAAGCGTTCCCAAGCATCACAAAATATTTCATTCGACCCTTGCCTGAAAGTGGAAATGTTTGACTTGGCCTTGATGAAACGAGATAGTGGGAAAAATCTATGCAGAAATTTTTCCTCTACATCATTCCAGCTTGCGAGACTCTGATTGGGATGGGATTTCAACCATTCTTTTGCTTTACCTACTAATAAAAAAGGGAACAAACGTAGGTAAGCATATTCAGTATCACCTTCTTCAAACCCCCATAGTTCCAACAAGCTCATAAAATGTGGCAAGATGAGAGTATGGGTCTTCATTATCCATCCCTGTGAACTGGTTGGCACTAATCAGATTGAGGAAGGCTGCCTTCATTTCTACATGTCGAGTGGTAGTAGGCATTGCTATGCTAGAGAAATGCCTTGGCCCTTGCTGCATGGCATAGTTCCCCAGAGTTCTTCTAGGTGGAGGCAGTGGTGGAGCTCTGTCTCTTTCAGCCATATTCTCTTCTTGATTTACTTGAATATCTTTGTGAGGGCTGACGGAAAGTTCTTCTCTTGCTCCTTGCTTTGATCTCGTTTTCCTTCTACGGTTGTTCCGAGCTGTCTTTTCTATTTCTGAATCAAATTGTAGTTGATCTCTAGGAACCTGCCTCTCAATAACATAAATCAGGAACAACTTAAGCAAGAATTAGCACAAGAGGATTAACAACTAACTAAAACGAACAGAAAACAAAAGACAAAAATAAAAATAAAAGATATTCACAGTACTTAGTGAGCTATGTTCTCAAATTCAAAAACAATGACTGTTCCCCGACAACAACGCCAAAAACTTGTTAGGACTTTATTTGGCAAGTGTACCAAGTCACAAGTAATATAGTGAATTAAGTAAAGATGTCGATTACTTAGGGAACATTTATGTTTTAGAATTTCAGCGTCATTACTCAAGAAGCAAATTTAGTTTTAAATGGAGATTTGGTTTGACTAACAAGTACTACTAACATGCAGTTTAAAAATAAATTTCATAAGTAGTAAAAATATTCTGAACGATTGGAGAAACACCCTGGGATTGAACTCATCTAATCTTACTCATTCGTAACTTAAACAAATCGTGAAATATAACAACGATAACTATTCAATTTCGATGCACATATAAAAATCACCTAGATTGATTCCTCAAATCTGAGATTCATAAGAAAACTTCCTAGAAGCAGATTCCTCGGCTATCTAATCAGTTATCCAACATTAAAAGAAGATGTTTCGCATACAATATGTCGGAACCCTATTCCTAAATCCCAAATTATTGCATATTTTCCTCTAGGTCATAAACTCAAAATCACTTTCCAGTAGCTTTCAAGAATTAAAAACAATATTCTATAGATAATATAAAATCAAGCATGAAGAATGAGAAGAAAACCCCGAATCTGAATAGAAACTGAATATTATAAATCATAATCTCAAGTACAAATGAGTTTCGAAAAGATTACATTCAATCCCAAGATATGAAGATTTAGGTACCCATGGTAGCCATTACAAACCAATGAAAGGAAGATTGCAAGAGAAGAAGGGAATCTTGATTCTAGTCGTTTGCCTCCGTCCTCTAGGTCTTGATCCCCTTTTCCCAAAACCCTAAAAATCTCCTTTTAAACTTGGTTTTGGGCCTAGATTAAGTGACTTTTCTCTTGGGCTTTTTTCTATTTTAAACTTTTTATTTCTTTTCTTCATGAATCTTCCAATCTATCATTTTCTTCATTCTTTTATACCTGAAAATTCACAATAATTGAGATTAAATGATTTCCTTTAACTCAGGACTAAAAACATAAATTTAAATCCAAAAACTCTAAAATTGGGAGTAATTACTATTTTAAATAACACTTAAACCCATAAGTTCTGAATATTTCTCTTGTATAAAAACACTCAAAATTGGTACTTATCAAACACAAATATAATCCTTTAGGACATTGTAGCCCCCGAACGAACTGTATAACAATTGAGGTCACCATCTTCCCATAACCATTCGTCAGCAAGTTCCTTCCTCCACTGGGCAGTAGATATCAATATTGACAATTCAACCTCTAATTCCTTCTCCCACACAAACAACTCTCTCCTATAACGCAGATTCCACGACGTTCTTACCCCATTACCATTTTTCACCCATTCAACCACCTCACAAACAGTACTATCAGAATTAAGGGATAGCGAGTGTAATCTAGGGAATTTTTGTTTAAGCGAAACCTCACCTATCCATTTATCCTCCCAAAAAGTAATATGTTTCCCATTGCCCAATCTCCACCTAATCCTATTATCAAACTAGTTAGTTTCATTTCCGACAGAACATATTCTAGACATGTCTCTCCACCAAATAGAACTTTTTTATCATCCATAGTCACCCTCATGTCCCTCCAAGATCCATATCTCGATTCTAATATGTCTTACCATGTTCCACTATCCTCCATTCCTATTCTTCATTTCCATTTGGCTAGGAGGGCTGCATTGAATTTCCCAATCTCTCTAATACCGAACCTCCCACCTAAATCGGGGAACACACCTTGTCCCACGCCACCAAGACTATCTTTCTTCCCTCATACCCCCAACCCAAAAGAAAGTTAGCTTGAATCTTGCTAATTAAACTGCAAATCTTACTCGGAGCCTTAAAGAAAGAAAGGTAGAACAAAGGTAGAGCATTGATAGCAGACTTAATAAGAAAAATCCTACCCGCCATAGAAAGAATCTTCCCTTTCTAATTAGATAACCTGGCCTTAACCTTTTCAATTATGGGCTTCCAAAATGCCACCCTCCTAGGATTTCCTCTTATGGTCATACCTAAGTACTTAAAAGGAACATCCATCCGTCCACTATTTAAGCACTTGGTGAATATCGTCGAATCCTCAACGCTTAACCCTATAGTACCAACATGACTCTTATAAAAATTAACTTTCAGACTAGATACAACTTCAAAACTTTGGAGTATAGCTTTAATTTCCAAGACACTATGAATTTGTGGTTGACAAAAGAACAACGTGTCATCTGCAAATTGCAAAAAATTAACTTCCACACTCTTGTGTCCCACTTTAACCCTTTCAAGGATCTGAATTCTAGATGCTTCCCTAACCAAACCAGCCAAACCTTCAGCAGCTACAATAAACAAAAAGGGCGCTAAAGGATCATCTTGTCTAAGTTCCCTTCTAGGTTTGAACTCTTTAGTCGGGCTTCCGTTAGCCAAAAGCGACATAGTGGCAGAACTAAGACAAGCTTTAATCCAATTAATCCACAAAACTAACAACATTCATCCATACTGACAACATTAGCTAAATAATTAGATTGCCACTACATGCACTTCTTGCAAATGGAATTTAAGCATTCTTCTTCCGTAACTTGTGATACAGTTCTAAAACATCATTTTATCTATTCTACAGTTGATTCTAGTATAAGTATGCTTGTCAATTTTGCATTAGTTAATCAATCAATTATACTATTACTTATGTCTCCTAACTAAATATTTTTTTTCATATTACTTACTTTATGATCTGGATATACGAAAAAAATATAATTGAATTTATCTAATTTCAATTTAAAAAGAATTAGTATAATAGGATGGATAAATTTATACTACTGGTTCATCTTGTCCATTGTGCATAAACAATCATGTCTCTCTGTATTATGAGCTGTTTTAACCACATTATGTTCTTTTGTCTTTTTTTCTCATTAATATTTATTTAATTTAAAACTACATTTAAGATCATTTGTTTGTATATAATGGATTTTGACCTCATCTTAAAGCTTATATCTTTGTCCTTAGTATTTATGAGTATGCGTTTTAAGATTCTTTCTAACAAAATCAAGCACCCATCTTGTCTTTTAAGCATTTGAGATTCAACCAAGTACATTTTAATTGTCTCAATCTTTTTTTTATATCACAATATATGTGTTGGTTTTGGAATATACAACTAAGATCAATTCCTTATTTAATTATTTTTAGTTGCATTTAGATTGACCTTAAAATTCTATTGTAATCTAATTGACATTTAGTAAATTGGAATAACATTTTTGTCTCAAAATTAGTCAAATTTAGATTTAATACATTTATAGATTGATAAAAAAGTTTATTTTTTACAAATATGTACGGAAAGATAGACAGACGGAAGGACCCTCCCACAATTGCAAACTAGACATCCTTCACCTCACCATTTAAGCGAGGAATTTCTTTCTCCTACTACAACATGGATTTTTTTACTCAGAATAAGAACTTCAATGAGGGGTTAGCCAGTGGCGAGAATTTAGATAATTCAAATTCTTTTGTTGTTGGGACAAGTGGAAAATCTTGGCACCAAGAACTTTTCTAGTGTTTTTGTTAGATTTTGTGTCACAAATTCCATTGCTTTGCAACTGTAGTTGAGAAACACACAGAAATTACCAAAATGTGCTTTCTTTTTTCATACAAGGTCTAACAAAAATATTAGAAAAGTACTTGGTAGCAAGAGTTTTCACTTGTCCCAACAACATAAGAATTTGAACAGTCTAATTTCTGGCCACTGGCCAACCCCTCCTCGAAGTTCTTATTTTGAGCAGAAAAATCCATGTTGTAGTAGGAGAAAGAAATTTTTGGCTTAAAAGGTGAGGTGAAGAGAGCAGTAAAGGAAAGACGGCTAGTTTGCAATTTTGGGAGGCTCCTTCCGTCTATCTTTCCGTATATTAGATAAATTCCATTATTTTCTTTTCCTGTCTCAAGATCATAAAGTAATATGAAAACATAGTTAGTTATGAGACATAAGTAATAATGTTACGGATTAACTAATGCAAAATTGACAAGCATACTTCTACCAGAATCAATTGTAGAACACAAAAAGAAGAATGATGTCTCGTCCCTGAATCAACACAGATAAAATGATGTCTCATCCTTGAATCAACACAAATAAAATGATGTCTCAAAACTGAGGAACATATCACAGGCTACAGAAGAATTCTTAAATTCCACTACACAAAATGAACTCTGTAGTAATATCCACTAATGTTTTCTTGAAGTCAATTCAAAGGAAAATCATCTAGTATATGATAAGATTCCATAATCAAATTCTCTAGATGTTTTACCCATGAATTACTTTCGATCCTAGGAGGTAACTGTGGAGACCTATACCAAAATCATCCATATGGAACTTTAATTCAAGTATCCAAAAAAATTAATCTCCCACAAAACTCCAAAGAAAAGTTGTAAGAGATAACTAACTCAACTTTCAAATCGTTTAGGATCAACGTCAACACTCTAATACGAAATTCAATAACTAATGTGTTTTTTCCATGCAAATTTTATTTACATACTAATTCTTCTATTATGACTTTAGCTTCTCTTTCCTTGAGATCAAGAACCTGACAAAAATTACACATGAGAATAAATGTGAAGAAATACTTTTATATTATGAATAGGTGTGACATCATAACCGTAAACAAAACAATAATTACGTATGTTACAATAATACCATTGTTTATAGAGTATATAATTTAATGTAACAGTAGGAAGTATCATTCATAGTGAAACCCAATCAATTAAATGACCAACTACAAAATCATCTAAACTTTATTTTTAGGTTCCATGGTATTTGATAGAAATAATTAGTTCAAATAATATCACTCTATAGCATTAAAAGAATTTGTCAATTATGAGTAAAATATTAAAGGCAATAATGAATTGCAATTAATCAAATAAAACATCAAGAAAAATTGTTAACATGAAAAACTAAACCTTTTCAAACACTCTACAAAACTCTGGAAGCTACAATCCATTCCAACATCTTTAGGTGATAACTCAATGCCAAATATTTCTTTTAACTCTTCAATTTGTTTGCTCTCTAACTGCAAGCCAACATTTGGGAACCTTGCCATTTCTTCGAGGAACATGGCCCCAACATTATCACCACCATCATCTTTGCTGCAAACTTCAATGACATCATTTGCATTTGAACAATTTCACTTCATAAGTTCACTTAAGAGATGTACTTCAAGCTCCTGCAAGAAATAATAAAACATATTCATGATAATTCGTGTTATTTCTTCTAGGAGCTTGAAGTACATCTCTTGGAGGAACTTGGGAAAGAAAATTTTACACATGCAAATGATGTCACTAAAGTTTGCAGTGAAGATGATGGTTGACACAATGTTGTGTCATGTTCCAAGAAGAAATAACAAGGTTCCCAAATGTTCGTACGATCTCAGAGAGCAAAACAATTGAGGAGGAAATTATTTTTCCCCCTAGCATGGAGTTAAAGAAATATTTGGCATTGAGTTACCACCCAAAAATGTTGGGAATGCATTGTAACTTTTAGAGTTTTGTAGAGTGTTTGGGAAGGTATGGTTTTTCATGTTAACAATATTTCCTTATGTTTTGTTTGATTAATTGCAATTCATTTTGCCTTGAATAATTTCCTGTCTAAACAAACATAATTGGCAAATTCCTTTAATGCTATAGAATGATATTACAAAATTGGACCCAATTATTTCTATCAAATATCATGCAACTTAAAAATAAAGTTTTAGATAATTTTGTAGTTGGTTATTTAATTATTTCTAACAAAAAAATCTCAACATGTTCCTAGATTCAAATGATGTTTACAACTAAGTTGTATGAAGCATATGTATTTATAACCATTGGTTTGAAACTAGAAAAGACAATTCTTCATCTTAAATGAATCA
>Ga0099825_1007843_pt1 | contig 12856 bp, 11 predicted proteins | sample SiratroredBW_FD_76838 | JGI IMG/M metagenome (GOLD analysis project Ga0099825, IMG submission 76838) | Root nodule microbial communities of legume samples collected from California, USA - Siratro red BW | ecosystem: Host-associated > Plants > Roots > Nodule | place: USA: California | collected...
CACTTCAATGCCTTGCTTTTGATCCAGACACATTCTCTGACCTCCTCCAGTAAGTCAAGATCTGCTCGCCCAATGTCATCTAACACTCTCGATGAAAAGTTGATCACTCGGTATGTTGGTTCTACTGTCTCTACTGGAATCAAGACATTTGTCCCACACACCAAAATGAATAGAGTTTCCCTCTCGTTGCGGACTGTGGCGTGGTGTGATAAGAAAGAAATACCCGGTGGACTTCATCAGCCTAGCCCCCTTTGGCTACATGTAACCTCCTTTTTTACCTCGTAAGATAACTCGGTTTGTTGTTTTTGCTTAGTACTTAGTTTGTGGATGTTCAATAGGTGAAAACACTCGCTTAATCTTCAACTCCTGACACATCTCTCTCAACTACTTACTCGCAAACTATGTTCCATTGTCTGGTATTAACACTCTCGACACACCGAAACGACAAATAATATTTTTCCACACAAAATGATGGACCTTTGCTGCTAGGCTACAGGTTCTAATTCTATCCACTTGGTAAAGTACTCCATTATTACTATCAGAAATTTCAACTACCTCGTTGCTAATGGGAATGGGCCAAGAATATTTATCCCCCAAGTGTGGAAAGGCCACAGGCTAACAATCAAGTGCAACTCTTCTGCAGGAACATGTATCCAATCCCCATGTCTTTAACATTGGTCACAAATTCAAGAATACCTTTGGATATCTTCTTTGACAGTCAGTCAATAGTAACCGACTCTTATCACCTTAAGAGATAACGCTTGGCCGACTTCCCGAGACGCCTTCGAACAATTTGGCCATGATCCTATTTGCTTACTCTGGCAAATAACATTAATTGTTATTGTTCTTAGTAAGACAATTATTAAAGAGAAAATGGTAAATCAAGTCAAATGAATGTTAATATTTAAACTGTTACACTCTTAATTAAAAAGAATTATACATAATTCAGTATTATAACTTCTGAACTAGTAATAATTTTTTTATCCAATAAATTATTATATAAGTTATTCAAATCTTTCTTATGTCTTTGATAAATTACTTTTTCCTTGCTTTTGTTTCTGCATGATTTACGTGTTGGAATCTAGTGTTATTATTGATTGAATTGTGATCAACACTCATTTGCACTTTCCACTTGTCAACTTAAAGATATTTTTGAAAAGTAAACAATTTTAATTTCCAAATTACTAATATTTTTTACAAGCCATTTTAAGCATTATCGTTTTAAATCCATGCTTTTATTTCTCTTAATCCAAAAATGTGCTAAATTTTGTCTTCATGTTCAACAAACAACGGAAGTTTTTATCAACATAAATGTGAAAAAGTCTATTTCTCATAATGAGTTTGTTTTATAGAAGTTGTTTATTCTAATAAATTTAAGTTACTCTATATTTTCTTGCCATCAAATTGAAAATATTAATAATTGCTATATGAATAAAAAATTCACAAAATCTAGTATTTTTTGTTGAATATTTAATCTTAGTTCCGAATTCAATTGAAAACAGTATCATATAAGTTTAAAACAATGAGATAAAAACTCTACCAAAAGTGTATCGAATGTTAAATATTCGTGTTAAGTATAAAATAAAAATTATAAAGCGTCATTCCTTCGAGGATTTGATCGAAGTACCAAATCATTAGTTTATTACTATTTCAACCGATAACTGGGTAAAAGGATACTAAATTGAATTATTCCTCAGAATTTACAAAAATATAACACAGCACCACAAATCACAATGATCGTAACTGAAGTGACAACAACGATTAAAAGCTAGGATTAGCTTTCTCCATATTCTCGTCTAAAAACATTTAACTTACCTCTTAATCCAAGAAATTACCGACAAATTAAAGATCAAAGGTTTGCTTTTAGGCTCAATCAATTCCTTCACTAATATAAGCATGAGAATTCCATAAGGTCTCAATTATTAAGCTTTATTATTGGAACATCAACAACTATGGTAAAATTCCTTAATATTCAACTCAATAACCAAGTTTCCAATTAAAAGATTGAATCTAATTTCAATTTTAAGGTTAGTCCAAGAATAGCATTATGAACGGAAAAAAATCCCCTCAATTGAATGATAAAAAAACAATTAACATGAAATAATCAAAGCACGAGAGAAATGAATATGATGACAGCTTACTGTGGTGTTGTACGTGCCTTATGGTATCCAAATCCAGTCCTCTGCTTCCTATGATTGAAGTGAAGATTTGCAGTGTCTGTTTTCCCATAATTATCAAAGTAAGCAATACCTTGGTAAGGAAAAAAATGGATTCATAATAGAACTGGAGACTTGAGGCATTGAGAGGAAAAATATATGAAAATTAAACCAGTTGTTAAAGCTGACTTGGCTAGACAATCAACATGATTAGTCAGTCAAGTAGTGAGATGTGAGTACAGTTCTTCTGGCTAAGTGAAAGTAATAGGTCAAGAAAAGAAAGAATAAGGACACCTACATAAGAATATCTAATTAAATAAGAGGAACCAATCATTCCACTTTCCCCAAGCTACGAATTTAGTGATACATTTGAAACAAATCAAAAATCAATTCATGAGACGATAAAGACGTGATATCTATTAGCAATCATGAAATTGGCCCCTGATTTTTTTTAAGTTTGATATGCACAAACCTGAACTCCCGAAGTAGAGAATAGCAACTGTTTCGTATGTTACATAGTACTTTAGCTGTGAAAAGTCTACAAAGTTGGGAGCATTGTTTTGTACCAATCTAAGTGAACTGAGTACATTTAAAACGCCCGTTGGACGACATTTAAATGCACAGAAATCAGCGGCTACATCTTATCACGATAGCATGGAACGTTTAAATGCGCTGCTGAGCATTCAAATGAGCACTGACGTCTTCAATTTATAACATGAAGATAACACTGTGGAACTGAGTACAAGACACCATTAGCGGTTTGAATGGCTTCTATATCTTGTGTACTTGTGCTCTAAACCAAACAAATAACAGATTCTTCAATTCATCCCAATTAGTCTCTCGTAGTGGCCCTACAGTCAAGACCGAAAAAAGAATAAATATTTCAAGAATTTTTTACCAGAAAACTTTACTAATACACACAAATATGTCGGCCACATGCTAAAATCATGAAATTCTAACAACTTTATATATGATTTCCAAATATATACAATATATATACACTATTTAGTGTCTAGTTTTACATAACTATAGCTCACTATTACAGGTTTATCACACCCCAAAATTTACGCTTTTTGCTAGCCCTCGAGCAAATCACTTCTCAAGACCAAAATATAAACAAACAACATTAGCATCATACTACTAGAAAAAACAAAATTAGAGACATTTTTAGTCTGAAATTGATGTCTTGTCACAAACTACATTAGACAGAACTACAGATGGATTAATATTTGTCACTGAAATTGGCATTGCAAAACATTTGAAGACAATAATATGTATGCGCTGCAATTTAATGGCAATGACAAACAAAATTATTCTGTCTCCAAGAAACATATCCATCTATTCCAAAAGACCCACATTAATCAATGGCAATTTTGCTGTCATTGAATCCCATTCTGCCACTTAATTACCAAGGCATGCCCATCTAAAAGAGATAAATAATTACCAATCATGATGGTTTTGTTTTCCATCCAGCTTTCGAAATGCGACGAAGATCCTGGGTTCTACTCTTCACATCACTACAACATGCAAAATAGCATTAAGAAATTGTGGAGTAAAACCATTATTTGATTAAATCACATTTAAATATAGAAATAGTACCTTTGTACCAAATAAAGAAAAAGATAGAACACAGGAAGTAGCACCAAGATCAATGCTCCAGCAGCCAGGCGGAAGAAACTACTTTGATCCTGCAGTGGCAAAATATCAAGATTGACATATAACAGCTTTATTGACAAGTATTAACTATCATAATAAATTAGTTATAAAGTATAAGTTTTAAGAAATTATGGCATAAAGAATTGAAAAGACAAAAATCTAACGCTTAAAAGTTTTAAAACCTTTCCAATAGAAAGGGAAAGGTACTGTGACTGCAAGTTTTGACATTAAAGTCTAATTTGAGCCAGCAAAAAATGTAAAAGCATTAACCTAATGTCAACAAGGCCTTTTCTTTTTACAGAGGGACTTTGCCAATTAGGCCAAGAACATCACAACATAGATGATCTGAATGGAAGTATAGATTTCCATATACCAATAGAGTTAGCAATGACAGATTTCTAATCAAAGCAGTATTGAATATCCCAATGAATCAGGCTTTACCTTGCCTCCTCGAGAGAAAGGTTTATGTTTTCCTGAGCAAGTGTGAGCATCACAAAATTGGTGCAGAAACAATTCTACCAGTGTATCAGGAAATTGGGTAAGAAATAAATCACCAAAGAGCACAATATAATTAAACTAAGCGGGGGAAATTGACAAGAAACATAATAATGGAACAAGATGGAGAAAACTACAAAAAAAAAAAAAAAAAAAAGAAGTATACCATGAAGGCGGCCTGCCGATGGACCCTCACTTATAGGAAAACAACTGTCAGCAAGACTCTGAGTAAAGAGCGCATATGGATTAGGTGAATAGCTGACAATACGATGAACAGTGAAAGAAATAAAACAAAATGAAAGCAACCTCACATAGATGACGATTTCTTGCAGCAGCTGCCGGATTGCACTTGCTTCTGGAGGATCTGAAATTCATCACAGCATCACAATGCATCGCCCCACATAAATCAGCCAAGCATTTACCATGACTCTGCATTAAATAGCCAACCAATGGAAACAACATTTTCTAATAAATAATAAAGCATAAAAAAAAAATTGCAAGTAAAATTGGTGTAAGATTCAAAAACTCATTGAAACTCCCATAAAAGACCAATTCTGTGTCCACTGGTTCCACATCCAATACTGAAATGACTTAAATGATCATAAAGTAAGAAATACTCAGTAGAAGACTGTGTATCCCCTCATGGTAGCCATCAAATAAATTAACTTATTCTTGAGGTAAAACATTAAATGATATCAATTTAAGGAAACTTGCTGAGGAGTTGAGGGAGGAAGAGTGTGTGGTCCTGCCACCAAACAACCCCCATCCTCCTTCCAGTCATCCATAATACGGGGGATAAACTGAGTGAACAAATCAGATAACTTCATGCGTTATGGTATAACTATATTAGTATATCTTGGAGATTGACCTCATCAGGTAGTGAGAAATAACAAAAAGTTACAATTTGAACAAGGAATGAAAGACAACAAAAAATGATACAGTTAAGTACACCTTCAGATCACAACAGAGGCAAATATTGACACAAGTATGTAAGCTCTATGTGCAAAAACAGGTGAGTATGACTGGGGCAATTATGAACTTCAAAATCATCAAATAATAGATAAAATTAAAAGATTAAAAGCTTGCACTGTGCATTATATATCCTCCAAGCACAATGATAAAGGAATTAAAATTGGCATACCAGATTCAGAAGATTGTAGTGTCTGTTATCAAAATGCTGATCGAGAAATTTCTCTTCCCGAAAGCTTTTTTTGCAATATCCACACCGCCATTCATGACTATCTATGAAAATTTTATGCTCTTCCTGATCGCTAAATATATCATTTTCAGGGTGAAGTCTGCATTTAGTAGAAAGCTGGTAGTTTTCTCGTTCCAGAAATGGTGTCAAATACTACAAAAACATACAAGGAGCATATCTGTTCAGAGAGAAAAAGAGAAGCATGTCCTGAATATCAGTTTAAACTATGGATTTGATATTTATGAGTATAATAAATACAAAAGTAACAAATTTCCTAATTACTATGTTTACCTGATACATTGAAACTAAGTGTTTCCAAATTCTTATTAACATTTTTTTAACAATGCTCATGGATCTTATTAAAAATTTAGATAACAGTAAATACTGCAATGTCGTAAATTCATAATGATTGCCAAAGGAATTTTCATACCTCTTCTATCACTTTCCGAGCTGCCCTACTTCTCTCCCTGGAGCAATGCAATTCTTGAGCATGTTGCTGTCCCTGTTCCTGGTCCTGTTTATGTTTTCTACATTGAAAACACAACTGAGTCATGCACGAGACTGAATCATGAGAGACAAACTAAAGTATAAAGAAGAACATAACTTCAGTATATTTATCAGTAGCTAGGAAGCAAAATGCGTCCGTAATTGACAAAAACTAAACATCAAAGTAAAGTAAACCATCGACATATTTGGATGATGAAGTGTTAATTAACAATAAATAAATTGCGAATCCATTCGAATACCTTCCACCAGAAGATTCCTCATAGACCTGGAGCAAAAGATAAAAGAAAACGCGAATTAACTTCTCAAATCATGGCTAAAAGAAATATAGACTCAAGCAAAGATTCTAATTATGTCAACCAAAAAACTTATAATCTAGCACTTGAACTATTTGTGACCTCCAAATCCTTCGTAGCTCAACACAATCAACTTGAACCCTAAAAACTCACTATTCCAATTTCCATATCCCAACCTCGAAATGCTTCGTAGTTAGGTTAATTGTTTTAACGCAATTTCAACATCTACAATATCTTGCTTGTCTCAAGTAAACGAATGCGTATAAGAAATTATACATCGCATTCAAAGTCCAATGCAAAGGCATGCGCCATTACCTGGCTTGCGTATAAGAAAGGTGACGAAGATACGAGAACGAGTTCGTGCAAACAAAGTAGCGCGATCAAAGAGATTGAAACAATTGTTTTGACCTTCTTCATGCTTCACTCTTTCTCCCAACTTGTGCTCATTTTGTGCAGAAGAAAACGATTAGGCCCCTTGGTAGAGAGGGATTGAAAAAATAAGAACCGTTAACATCAAACTTTTTTACCACAATTTTCATAACATTTTGCTCATTGTTGATAAAGAAAAATTATTAAAAAATAAAATTATAAATTAAATTTATTAAATAATAAATAAAAATCATAAATGATTTGTTATTTTTGATATATTCTAATGAATAATAAAGGATAAGTTCCAAATTTATTAAAAAATCACAGTTAATGTTTTTTCTTTCTTAGAAAATTAAGATAGAGTAACGTTTAAACAAATCTATTACTAAAGTACCGTGTTAGGTTTATTATTTAAAAGTAACATTTCCAAAAAAATATATTGTTTCCCGAAAAGAAAAATACCTATATTTTCCGTAAAATTGTTTCTCCTTAATGTTATCTATTTTTGATAGAAATATCACACTATATTTATTAATTCATTTAACACAATTATAAAAAAAACTAACATAATTTATTGTGAAATTTTGTAAATGCCTAACCATTATGTATAAACATTTCAAAAGGTAATCTATGTTAAAGCCATTCTTTAGTGTAATTCTTTTTTGTTACATATATTAAGAGTGTAATGATTCTTAAGAAATGTCTAATTAGTTTAAAAATTATGATTCTCAAACGTGAATTTCTTCTACAAAACATCTCTGCAAGCTCTAAGAACACTTTTCTTTTTTCTTTATAGCATCTAAGGTCACTAACAGATTAAGTTTAAAAATTCTGTCATTACAATTACTACAGTTTAGTTTAACCCAGTATAAACAGGTGTATTATTTAAGAACAATGCAAGATTTATAAACTAACTTACATTAATTCAATTCTTTGAAATAATTATTTTTTTATGAAATTAAGTTTAATACTCCCAGTTTGGTTCACTTCAATTAAATTACCATTCCTAGAATTGGCATAAGGACAGCTCTAAGAGAAGTTGGGAAGTGTACAAGCAGAAAAAAATAAATAAATGATTCAGAGGAAAGGGAACAAAAAAAGGCTACAACTGAAAGAATTTACCAAAATAAATAAAAGTTCCTCACTATACCCAATAGATACAACCACCTACAAAATTGAAAAAGTAAACCCCATAAAAGTTGAGTCTGGTCAGGAGGAAAATTTACAAGCAAATTAGATTTAGACTTTAACATAACCAAAGCCAAAGGTGGCATATCAGTAACAATGAAACTATGGAATATCTAGAGGTGACTCCAGCTGTGGCTGCAGAGGGTTTTGGGGAGGCGTGGCCAGCAATGGCAGGTGGTACAGCACGAGCATTAGGGACACTCTGCTGCTGATTTGCTGGTAAAGGGTTTGGTGATCCAGCATTGGAAGGTGATGTCAAACTTGCTTTATCTTGGCCTGCAAATTCTGAGTGATTAGCATAAAGTACAACTTCATATGCTAGAAAAATGGTGCCTTGGAAACGATTTTGAAAGAATAGAGATTAAAGTAATTGTATTAGGGACTGATATTTTAAAAGCAAAATGAAAAGACCTTTCCAAGATCTTGTTTAAATAACTTCTTCCATGAAGACTTATTTGCTTCTTCATGTTATGCACTTTAACTCTTCTTATTTGATTTCCATGTAAGTCTTTACAGATAAATTTATCAAAATAAAAAAACTCACAAGTTAGACAACATGTTGTAGTTATGTTGGCAAAGAGATTACCAGTAAAAGATAATCCAAATTGAACAAGCAGAAGATATTTTTCAGTAAGATTCGGGAAAATTATAGGTTAGGAAATACTCACAATTCCATCTAGACCAACCAAACCGCAGATTCTCCCTATCAAAGACCAAGCGATAACCCATCAGGTAGTTCTCTGAAACAAAAGTGTCAAATGAAAGAATGTCAACCAGCATAAGGGTGTATGTTCATGCAAACATATGATCAAAATAACTAATATAACTACTCACGTCCAAGGGTAGCATAGTCATCATCAGTAGGAGTTAAGGGCAAACAAAAGAGGGTGTATTCCGGTTCCTGCACCAGAAGTTTGTATTTTACCAAAATTATTATAGCCAAGATAGATTATTTAAGGAGGAGAGACAAGACTTTCTGCAAGGAAAATTAATAAATTTAGAATTATAAGCTACAAAAACATCCTGGTTGATCAGAGAAGAAATTTTACAATGAATGCTTGAGAAATTATTCGTATGATATCATGTTCACTTGTTCAGCACCACAACAACAGTTTTCTCCTCTAACAATCAGAAGAAATCATAAAGAGTTTAACATAAAATGATTCCAGAATTCACTTCAATTTCTATACAACATGTTGGACTTTGGAAGTCAATTTTTGATACCATAACATGCTGGTTACATCAAGTATTAACATTTTGATTCATAAATGAGCAATGTTTATATAATATCAGATCATTCAAATCACTTTCTCCATGCGTCTTCAACTCTCTTAATGGATTCTACACTGTAATTATTGGCTCCGAAATTCAACTTCCATCTTAAATTTTTAAGCAGTTTAGGAATCTTTGAAAGGTGGTTTTGTTTTGGGTTGATTTTTCTTGAGAATTCAGTAAAGCATGGAACTGTACTCAACTCAAAGAACCACATTTCTGAGATTATTTTAAACTACATCCAAACTCAGCCTCATCACATAGAGATTCGTTTTCTGTCAATGGCAATCTCAAGACACCAAAGTACTACTCATCAAAAGACAAAATTGTCACTGCCCAAGATACACATGGAAGGTTATTTTTTGTACATCACATTTTTTATCCATATCTAAAAATTAACTCAATTTCAACCAAATCAACACACTCCCAGAAGAGAGAAGAGGGAATTGAAGGTTTAGCTTACCTCACTGGGAATAATAAAAATAGGATTTTGAAATAATAAAGTTTGATTCCTAGAGAAAGTGAGTTTCAATGGGGGAATGTTAATCAACTCCTGTGAACTGTCACATGGAAAAAGCCATTGGTTACAGTGAAACATAGATGGTAGTACACCTAAATGCCTAATTATTTAGTAACTAACCTGGCTTTATAGCAGTAATTCCATGACATGTCTGGGAGAATAATCCTTGTTGCGTTTACTTGTTTGTCAAACTGTATTAATTGAAGATTACTTTTAGCACGATTTATGCATGACCATACACGACTAGATTTATGGTAAAAGGAATTACCTCCATCACAACTTTTTGATAAACTTCATTGGGAAGATATGTGAAAGAAGATCCACTGTCAATAAGTAGTTGAAACCAAGTTTCCTTGAGACATAAGCTCCCAACACAAAAGCTCTCTGCTCCAACCACATAGGCAGTACTGCAACAACTCAAACAATTAGCATGCAACACAAATGGCATTTAAATTAAGCACCAGTTCCAGGGATTAAATACAATACATACAAGTCCCCATTTATGGGCAAGAATGGTGTAGAATGTTGGGTGACATGACCCTGATCACCAAAGATAATTCTCCCAGATTCATTCTCATCGAGACAAATTGAAAAAGAATTCCGAGTAAGTCCCGCCTTTGCCAGTAAACTCGGAACTGAAATGTTTCCAGGTCCTAGCCCTAGAACACCATCAGGACCAGCTCCTTCTAAATACAGACCAGTTTGTTTCCTTCCACAACTGCATTTATACAAATCAATTTTCAATAGCACTGACCCAAGTCAAACTTGCAGCTTATAATCTTGCCCGACGCATCAAACCTCAAAGAACAAAACAGTACAAAACTTTTAAACAGTTGTAAACGTACCCTAAAATGATAGAGGCTTGCACAGAATTTTGTAGGGCATGTCTTCCATCAGATGTCAAATGTAGTTTGTCTTCAAATAAGAATCCAGAACTTGTGGTATTATATGAGGCATACTTAACACTATAAGGGCAAGGATCCTTAGAGCCTTTGCAAAAGGGTTGTTGACCACACAACTTATGACCACAAGGTAGATGTCTACTGGTGTTGGATAATGATGGTCTATATTGATTCAGATCCCTGTCCTGCATCAGAGATGCCCCCATATAAAAGGGAGCATCTGCCAATCAATCATTGAAATTAACAGCTAAATTTCTTACTTCATTTGGGAGAACTGTTGTAGAAGTCCAAATATGAACTCAAAGTATATTATTATTTACTCATAAAAGAATTGCCTGCTCTTTCAGGATTAATGTTATTAACAGATAGCTAAGAAACATGGAAGCAGTGCCACAGAACATAGCACAGATACTTGTACTAGGATAAAGATAGAATGGGCTTCTTCTGTTATCCCCTACCATAGGCCTCAACCCTCTCTACTTCACCTGAGTCCATAAGGCCACAAAAGGGCTCCTTACAGAAGAATACTATATGCTTACAAGACGAATGATTCACGAAATGAATATTTCAACACGAACAAAAGACTTTAAAAGCTAAATGGAGCAAACAGGAAGTTCATTATAGCAACTACAAGACAAAATGATTGAGAGATGAAAAAGTATTAAAAGAAATAAAGGCAAATGGAAGTCATATCAGAGACCTACCAACACATTGTAATTACCAGCAGACAAGGAAGCACATTCAACGCAGTCACAGGGAACCCAAAGCATGTCACTTCCAACATCCAATGCAAGTAGAAATGAAACGTTTGGAGTCCCTATGTCGATCCATGCATAGTGCAACCTGAAATCCAACAATGAATAGGTTTGTCACACCATTGCCAAACTCCCTTTCATGTCCTATTTTTATTCATTTAACCAAAAATAACACAAGTAGCCACTTTGATTTCCAGCAGAAAGTTCATCACATTAAACCATTTCTAATTTAACCCTGAGCTAGCACCTCAATAACAACTCAAAGTACTAGTAAAAGGTCAGTGAATATCAACCAAAGTTTCACATTTTAAATAAAAAGAAAGAGCAAATCACACAATCACATCTGCAGTTCCTGATGTTTCTCTCCTTTTAACCCCTAAGTTAACTTACATAATAGTGTGAAATACATGATTTCTCCACCCCCAATACCCAAGTAAAATACATCACACCATGTAGCCCTGTAAGGGGTCACTGTCAACATTACAGAAAAGCCAGAGCTATTGTGTGTGTACTCTAAACAAAAGAACCCTTTAAAAAAAATACACAGGGATGTCATTATAATTTGCAGAGCTCTTCAAAAAAAAGTAAGTTAAATCATGAATTAGATCGTTATAGTTAACTCCATTTTAAGTTTTAGTCCCTAAAGAGTCTTCTGTAACGATTTTACACCTCCGGAAATTGTTCTCTGGTGTTAGCAATGACTACAACTCACAGCTTTGCCGTTTTCTCGAGTAAAGACTAAAACTTAAAATGAGGACAACTTCATCTAACAAACGAATAGTTCAACCATAACAATGAAACGAAGCTTGTTAACTTAAAGTTAGCATAGCACTGCAGACCTTCATAGGATCACGCAAGAATCACAAAGTATGGAACAAAAGACTCAAACTTTATTTTCCTGAGAACTTTCCCAGACATACCAAAAAAGCGCATTGCCAAAGTTGAAGGTCTGGCCACCTTCGGAAGGGTAAAGGGTTTCAAACTGCGAACCAAGCCTCATCCTCTGCCGTGTCACGTCACTTCTAAGAAGCAACCTGAAATACTCAGAGCTGTTCCTCTTAGGCCACGATTGAAGCGCAGAACCGTTGCCCCTAGAAGCCAGATGAGCCTTAGCCTCTTCAGAGAAGCGGTGAACGAACCTAGAAGAAAATGTGACCCCCACAGAGCCCTCCAAGGCAAGACCCTTAGCCAGTAACAGCCAAAGAAGAAGGCCAATCGCCATAAACATGAGAACAAGCTAAACCCAAAGAATCCAACTACGAAAAAAAGTTCAACTTTAGTTCCCGGAGTAACGGTCACCCGAACCAAAAACCCAATGGGTCTGCGAGAAAGGAGTTAAATTTCAGCAAAACGGGGTCTGATCCTGAGATTTTGAGGTGGGGTGGTGTAAAGTTTGAAGCTTTTTTTTTTTTTTTTCGGGGGGGGGGGGGGGGGGGGGGGGGGTGGGCATTTTACACCTTTGTGGGTTCAAAAATTGTTTTCCCGGGAAGGGGGGGAGGGGGTGGGGGGGGGGGGCTTGTGTCTTATTTTTTGTATGTGTTGTGG
>Ga0099825_1007849_pt1 | contig 12851 bp, 6 predicted proteins | sample SiratroredBW_FD_76838 | JGI IMG/M metagenome (GOLD analysis project Ga0099825, IMG submission 76838) | Root nodule microbial communities of legume samples collected from California, USA - Siratro red BW | ecosystem: Host-associated > Plants > Roots > Nodule | place: USA: California | collected...
TTATCAAAAAAAAAAAAAAAAAAAAAAAAAAAAAAAATCTACATACATATTATTTTTAAAAAAATATATATATATATATATATATATATATATATATATATATATATATATATATATATATATATATTAAAAGTCCCTCCATGTGGTGACAATGACAATTTAGTGTCAGGGATGTCAAAATTTACTTATACAAATACCATATGAAATATTAATCAATTTATTAAATAGGTTAATAAAGAAAATTAATTTATAAAGTGGTTGTGTTCTTTCCTTTTCAATTTGTCTTTAAAACTTAGTTAATCAATATCCTCTCAACATTCTAAAGCTCACATTAAGATAGTGTCATATATAATTTCTTATATGAATTAACACATGATTCATTAGTACTGAAATCTCTCCAGTATATAAAATCGTAATATAACAATGATATTAAGAGCAATGTATATTCCCTCGTCACAAATAAAAGAAAAAAAAATGTTAAGTCTATGCTATGTATATTCAGGTTTAAATACATGTAAATCTTTTTTTTCATATATAAATTATAAATTTCAATCTACTGTGAGTTTTGGAGATTTTTCTATGATAAAAGTAATGAAAAAATGTAGTCAAAATAAAAACTAAAAATGATTTTTTTAAAATAATTTTTTATGTATTATGTATTCCTAATTTGAAAAGTAAAGAATCACAAGAAAAAAAAATTATACTATCACTATTAACAAAAAGTGTTTTTTGAAATTTATGATTATATAAGAGGTGTTATTACTCTTATAAAAATAAGCTTAAACTTACTTTTTTTCTTCTAAAGATTGAAAGCATTTAATTTAATTCAATTTAATGTCACCGACCATCTCAACACAACTTTTCTTAACCCTAATCAAAATTGAATTTTATGGAGATTTTATTACATCCATCTTAGCTGCACACTAAAACAAATCATTAGTTTTAGTACTCCTATTGGAAAAGAAATATTGCTTGTGATCTAAAAGGTTCCTTTATTTTATTGTTAAGATTCTTTTTATTATATTGAAAAACAAAACTTATATACGTTTATGTTAATAATTTGTGTTTATATAAGAAACTTAAAAAACACATTATTGTGACAAAATTCGTCATGAGACAAATTTAACACAACTATGAGATTACTAAATTATCGCTTCGAACTCTGCCGAAATAATTTTGCACGTAATTAATGTTAAAAGAATGTAGTAATGTGAAAAGAAAATTATAATATACTATTTTCTCATAAGAAAGTTGTAGTTTATTTCAATGCATAAGAAGATAACAAAGTCCTGCTTTTAATATAATAGATTACATATAATAAAATAAGACATTATACGAAATTCATCGCTACAAGATATAAATAAGTGGACGGAGGAAGTTTTAGTTGTTTATATAGGAAAATTACTGGGAATTGATTTAGAATTTACTGCAATGAAAGAAAATAAGAACTTTGATATATAGGGGAGTAGAGTAGGGGTGGTAGGTCCGTTGTGGAGTTAATTGGTGTGTGACTAATGAACCAATTGGGATAAAATATATACTATATTAAAGGAGAAAGGATCGTTTTTCATATGTTGGTGTTATTTTTACAACAATATGATAGGACATGAAATTGTAGATAGGGTCTTGGTCTCCTTCAACTTCCTAACCAACTTGCCAATTTTGTCTGTTCAAATAACTCCATCAATTCCCTCACTAAACAATTGCCGCTTGTTGCGTGTGAGATTTCCTTTTCCTATGTATTTCTGTGTCTGTACGCAGGTATAGACGTTTCGCCACTTGCCTGTTATTAATCTCATTATAAATGCAACATATTTCTCACACCTAAAAAACACATTTGTGGCTAAGTTTCCTGTTTGTTGGGAAAATGTACCACCAACACCTAAATGTCCTTCTATATGTAGAAAAAGTAATAAATTTAGGAGATATCATATGATAAGAGGAGAAACATAAAAAAGAAAAAGTAATATCTAAGAGATTTTTTTTTTTTCTAAAGGAGGGTTTATATATCATCACATAATTCTTAATCTATATTCTCAGGGTTTATATATCATCACATAATTCTTAATCTATATTCTCAATTGTGACTGTTTTTATTTTTTATTTTTTGAACTTTACATATAATCTTTAGACCTTAATTTTCCTAGCTGATTGATTGTCAACACAATTTTCTTTAAGGAGTAACTTGTTTGCAAACATAATTTGTTCTTTTTTAATGATCTTTCTAAATACTCATTTTTATAATTTCAGACGTAACTTACTTTGTGCTGATAAATATCATAATTTGAAATGGTTAAAAAAATGAATTAACTACAAAATAGGTGTGTAAATATACATCCAATTTTTTTAGAATCTTTAATTGAAAAAATATTGTGCAACTCTCCAAATTATGTATCATATTTAACAGTATTTAAATAAATTGAATTTATGTTTTTAACAAGTTACTCCATCAAATATGTTTTTAATTTTTTAATGTATAGTAATATATTTATAAAACATCATTCAAATAATACTTTATCACATAAATTTATTATAAGACTTCTTAGAATAAAGAATGTATAACCTTTTTAATATTTTACACCCTTTCGTATTTAACTAACCTGAAATTTTTTTACTTTTCTACATTGGTTATTTAGGTTTTCTTTTTATGCTTATTGTTTGAATATATTTGTACGCGATACATAATACAAATATAATAATACTTGTTTATATTTTTATGTTATTTCTATATATTTATGTTATATTTTTATGTGTATATATATATATATAAATAAGCAACCGTTACTTTTTCAGAATTATTTTGAAATGCCAACTAATTCCGTCTTTTAATTATTATTTTTTTTTGTATTCACGTGTCCGTTTTGAATGGAATGAAGCTGTCGATTTCCTTACGAAATGGAGAGGATCCGAACACGGACTAGGGGAGGGCCTTTAGGCAGGGTATGAATATTTTGTGTTGGGCCGAGGGTCCCAAGTGTTGAGGATTTTGTAGATTAAATATGGACAAATTCTTCCTCCACCCCCGTACCCTCTTCCTGCACCCCCATATAATTTTTTTTATTCCATAACTGCCCTTCATGAAATTACATAAATACTCCTATCTTAATAAAACCCCTCCCCTTCCCAACCGGATGACCAGGCCATCTGGTTTACATTTTTTGAAAATGAGAACCGGATGCACCCCCCATCCGGTTCACAATTTCAAAAAAAATACAAACCGGACGACCTCATCCGGTTCTTAACCTAGCAGATCGAAAAATCTTTCAATTAATCCTTCATAGAAGCATTAGGTAACCAATTTGTGATGTTTATTAGCAATTAGTAGGTGATATTGATGATTAGAGTAGTTGATTTGGGATTTGAGAGGCTATCGACGGCGAATTTGAGGATTTTCCGATCTGCTGAGTTGAGAACCGGATGAGGTCGTCCGGTTTATATTTTTTTTTAAAATGAGAACCGGATGCACCCCCACCGGTTCACAATTTCAAAAAATAATAAGGGTATTTATGTAATTTTATAAAGGGCAGTCATGGAATAAAAAAATTATAGGGGTGCAGGAAGAGGGTATGGGGGTGCAGGAAGAATTTGTCTAAATCATGAGGTCATAACCTATAATATTTGGACTGGGCTGGGACATATTTCTATACTCTTAATCCAATCATTAGCACCCCTACAATACTATTGGCACCAGTCAATATAGGAAGTTACCATTACATCCCACATTTTCCCCTAGTTCAGATCTCATTTTTCCTGTGAGAAGGAGTTCATCGTTTTCTTCGGAGTATCCATGAACATAACTGAGATGCTCACCCTCTTACTTCGGAGTTTCCTATACTTATTTAGTGTATAACAAAAATATAATTGATAAAATTATTTAATTTACCTCTCTAAAAATAAAATAAACACCTAATTATAAAGTTAAAATTTTCATCAATGGAAATAAATTTTTGTTACGATAAGGGAGTGAAAAAATATTATATAATGAAAAATTGTTTTTATTGTATATAGAGACTTTATTATACATTAGATGTTCAACCAAGCATTCTGTTCTTCACTTAGAACACTAACGAAAATATATTTTCATTTCGTTTTTTATTTTTTATTTGTTGTGAAATGGCATTTTTGATTGTGAAATTAAGGAAACACGTAAAGAAAATTAGAAATACCGATCGGTATCCATTATTTTCTAAAGCAATATATGATTATATTTAACTAGGTTTAATTAAAATAATTAAATATTCTTTAATATTCTTTATAATACAATATAATATTCTCATACCACTTTGCATTTTTTATCAATCCTCCCGAATACTTTAATAAACTAATTCATAAAAGTTTTAGTCTTTTATCTCTTAGTTTTTAGGTTATAAGCTTTCGGCTAGCCTCGCTAAGAAAACAAGTGCTTAGATAAATGTTTATAAATTTGATTCTCAATTAAAACAATATTTGTATAGAATCTATTTTAAAATAAAGTTGTTTGTTTGATGTTTTTGGCTTTTTTATGCATATGGATTATAAATAACTTTAGTATAAATCTTCTAATTTGAGATAATTTAATCTTGTGTATATATATAATGTGTTTGATTGCATGTTTAGAAGCATCTTGTTGGTCCCGTGGTGATAATATATCGTTTTCCGACATACCAAACGTTGGATAGTAGTTGTTTTCATCATTACAAAATCGGAGACAAGAAAAAGGAACACGTGATTTTAATTTTAAGCTGTATTGTCCGAACACCCTCTGATCATCACGTGTGAATAGAAGAAATGAGAGAAGACGAAGAATTCTATTTCTGGCAATCACGAATCTCCTTTGGCTGTATGCATAACACAAAAATATTTTGTTTGTTTTAGTGACAGATTTGTATGTTTATGTCCAATTACCAACACCCTTTCACAATAGTGATGGCCCAACTATAAATCTCAGTTTTGTCTGTGCATGCCAATTTACTTAGTGTCCTAGGTAATATATTCAAGTACGTACTTAATACTGAATAAATGAAGAAATGAGGTCCAAGAATATAGCCAAAGAACCTAATTAATATTGATCCACACTTGTCACGATTAAAGAGGTTCGTGGATCTCTCCATCTCTACATATACCCACATCTATCTTCATGATTCCTCTCTTGTTCGTCTTCATCACTCTGCAACAATTTCTCCTTGGAGCCTATCACGCATGTATATCATCAAAAGGTCAAAACAGATAAAATTTGGGATTAAGAATTTAATAACTTTATAAAGTTTTAAAGACTATAGAAAATATTAATGAATGTGACATACCCTATCCCACAGATGAGGGTCTGGCTTCTTGTGCACCTCTATTTTTTGAAGCTGAGAAGGATCAGGCATCTTCCAGCGACATTCTGGATGAGGAACGAGGTGTCTTTCGTATTCAGTCACTGTCTGGTGCAGTGTGGAATTGAGTTTTGCCTTTGAGAAGTAAAACACGAAAGGCTTCTGACACGGGTTTCTGCTAACTGGGCGAGTGTTGAAGGCATATGCAGTGTAATCTGCTCTTCTATACCAGTTCAGGAATGTTCTCGAAGGCATTTCCATCTCCCTCTGTGCGAAAATCCCGCGAAATATTTGAACAGCAAAACCCCAGGAAACTGAAATGGTCCATTTCCTTTTCTTGTCGTAGCAAATGGATTGTTGAATGAGGGATGCTGAGTCAAGCTTCATTGGAATGGTGAGCCGTTGAAGGGCTTCTACTCTGGTAGCATTCGGGAAGATTGGCTCAACCACATCAAGGTGGTGCAGTGACACCAATGGAGTCACTGGATGTGCTGCAAGTAGCCCGAACAGGTTCCCATACACATCGTACTGTTTCAAGAAAACAAATCAACGTGAAATAGCTTGAGTGGAATGCTCTGTTCACCAAATAAAAGCTTTTTTTGAATGAGAGTTAATGCAGATTACCAAGCCTAGTTTTGTCACTGTTAGCTAAATATTAAAAATACAACACTTAATAATCACGGGAAAAGCAAGAAAAGTCCTCATCATTTGGTGTGGTGTTGCTTGCTCAACTACCCAAAACCTATACTAATTAAGTCGAAATATAAGGTACCTAAACTGTAACTCTTTATATATGAAACCCTTGCAAGGAAATGGTAAAGAAAGAGTCTTTAGAAACCTATGTAAATTAGAAAAGAACGTAGAAGAGGCACAAAGTTGTTCACCACCCACCGTCTCATAATGGATCGTGTTTTGTTTGCAAGAGATTTGCAGTTAGATGCAAAATATCACTTTCAAACTAATCAAGTTCAGTAGCAACTGGTTTGCTATATAATGTAAATACAATAACTAAAACATTTGGCAGATAGCACAGAACATACATAAAAGACAATCCAAACATACTCTTATTAGTTTTTTTTTTCTTCCAAAGCAATCTTCTTTTAAAAGTGTGGTATTTTCTAAGCGAAATTTAAAGATCAGTTCAATTGTTTGTAGAAGACTGGTATGTTCTTCAATGTTTATAATTATATTATATTCGCACTTTTAATTTTCAACTTCTCCCTTGTGTAGTTTCCTTCTCCATTTTATATTCCTTTGGCCATGTTATCTATTGCATATAAAATTTTCTATTTAATCAACTCCCTTCATTCATAAATTTACTCACTCATTTTTTTAATAAAATATTATATAACAATAAATAATAATTTATTTTAGTATTAAATGGTTATATTTTATTATCAAAATATCTTGACTTATATTCGGTGCATGTGCTGATAATACATATATATTTTCAGTGCGTTACATATATGAAGGTGTTAACAAATTATTGCTCTCCGTGCCAACTTCATTCAATATTTAATATATATGCACCTGTATTTTATACATGATTTATCCATAAGTATATGCATATATAATACTTTTAAAATAATTTTTTTCAGTTAAAATATAATTTTTAACTAATTTATATTATAAAAATATTTATGGAAGATTTATGAACATCTCATTATATTTAATATCGATTAGAGATTTTAAGCATTGATTATAATAATTAAATACTAAAAAATAGTAATTTTATTTCATTCAATAAATATTGAAAGTATTTAATTTGTTATAACATTTTTATATTATATATATATATATATATATATATGTATATACTGGGGATTTTTTTCTGTCATCAATTTGATGAATTAATTTTGTGTAATATTTTCATCTTTTATATTTTAATGTTACTAGTACTGACAATGATGCATTTTATTTTAAGAAATAAACATAAATTAATAATACAAGGTGAATATATAACAATTTTTAGGATCCAAAGTGTTTCTCTAGAAGCTTTTATTGATAAAAAGTAGTAAAACATGACGTAGTTTCCTTTCTTGTTTTTCTTCGCAATTAAAGTTACTCTTTCTTTTTCTTTTTCCCTATCTGTGCATGTCTATATATAAGGTTCTATTTACGAAAAAAAAAAAAAAAGTGAAACTTTTTCCATTTAAAAATTTTCACACACGCTAAATTTAACCAATCTAATTGATGAATTTAACTAGAGAAATTGAAATGAAATCAATCAATTTAAAAACTAATCTATACTTATATCTTCATTTTTTTAAAAATACCTATAACTTTACTTTCAAACAAATATATTTGTTGAAAACTAAATAAAAACTACCAACAAAATTAAACGTATTTAATTTGATATAACCATATTCCATGTATTATCTGGTTGTTCCAATTGGGTAAAGAGATTTATAAAATGGATATGAATCTAAATTTTCTTGAAAGTGTTTGATTTGTGTAGTAAAAATGTATTTAGGTAATAAATTATAATTGAGAAAAAAAAATATAATCCACACCACCGACACCATTCAATGAAAGGTTACACTGTTGTGAATAACAGTAAAATGGAAAGTTATACTACTGTGTCCTTCACCACCTCACACCCTGTCATGGTTTTCTCCTTTCTCCAACTTACTCATTCACCTCAATATCAAGGTCCCACTCTCACACCATAACACATGAATGTCACAACTTCCCAATCCTAAACCATATTCACCAATAAAAAGAAAACATTCTACTGAACTAGACAAGAGAAAAATGTGTCTCAGTTTATTTTTTTTTATCAAATTTCTGTCAACTATTTTAACTTTAAATATAAAAAAATTATTTTGAAATAATCAAATTTAATGTTGTTAATTGATTTTCTAATCAATTGAATAAAGACGGATTGATTTTAAATAAAACATTTTAAAGTAGCTGATGTTTTATATACATTCACGTGTGTATTTTGAATGGATTACAATACGTCATTGTAAAAAGTATGATTTGAATCGCACAGGATGATATATATATATATATATATATATGAGACAAACTTAACAAAATTTATTTTAGAAATATTTTTAATTTTATTAATAGTCTAAAATCAGTTTAAAACTATGGTACACCTTTAAATAGACATGTTTTTTTTTTTATATATTTAATAAATTTAACTTAAAACTTAAGAAAAAGAAGTGTTTTATACTTGAATTAATTCATTAATTAATTATGAAAGAGAAAAAAGTATATATTTTATAAACCTAAATTTTTGCAAGAATAAATTAGTAGGGGAGAGTTAGGAATAAACCTGGTGAAAACCGATTTCCTTAGTGAGGGGAACGCCTAGTTCGGCCATGCAAGCTTGCATTCGATCATCGGAGCCATAGAGAGCAGGGTATCTCTGAATACAACGGTCCTGAATTTTGCTCAGAGCTTTGGCCAAGGGGTAGCTGATGGCGAAGCCACCTCCGCCGTAAGCCATGCCGTAGGAGAAGAATATGTTCTGCAAGTGACTCTCCGACAAGCTCCCAATGTAGTACATGTGGTTGTGGTTATACTTGTTCAGAATCTTCAGCAGGTTGTCGGTCACAAAAACGGTGTCGTCGTCGCCCATGACGAACCACCGGACGTCCTTGAGCCCCAAACGCAGCGTTTCGGTGACGATGCGGGATATCCGAATGGCGGAGCGGTGACCCAGCTTGTTGGTGTAGACGAAATTGGAGGTGTCCGTGGAAATCCTCACCGGTGGCAACCCTTCCTTCGGGTCCGTCTTCACGCGATCGTCCAGCCATACCACTCCCCGCATCTCCTTCTGCCTGTACCAAATCTTTATGTAATTCTTTCTGTGCTCCCACAGCTTCGACGACGCCGCGATTCCGAACACCACGTGACGGAGCTCCGTTTTCTGCTCGCGCCGCTTCCCCGTTCCAGCGGAGGAAGATTCCCTCTTCTCCGTTACGTTTGCGTAGGGGATAGAGGAAGAAGAGAGGTGGTTGACGTTGAAAGGCGCGTGGTTGCAGACGCTTGAGGAGGTGGAAACCAGCTTCAGAGTGTAAAGCATGTAGGTGAGCGAAACGAAGAGCATTAGCCATACCATAAGCTTCTGTGAGGCTGAGGATCGTGCCTGCGGCGGACATCGACCCTGATCCAACGTTACTTTCTCCGAATCTTTCATTCTTCCACTTTCTTACGTAGCTTCTGTATAAAATAATAATACAAAATATACTTCCCTTCAATACCGTTAGACACAAAAATGAGTTATAGAATAAAACAATGTCAATAGTTGCTCCAGATTCTGACACACAGTACGACGTAGCAATACCAAGCGATAGTTGTAGTTATACAGTGAGTGAGAGTGCGTTGGGGTGAGGGGTTTATATGTGTGGTATATATGATATATGCAATGGCAGTGGGGAGAGTGAATGAATTAGATAAATACTCGTTATCGGAGTTAGACAAACGTCTACATTTCTACTTTGATAAGGTTCCTACACATGCCATATATGACAATTAGCAATTTTCACTTCTCTTTGTTTTTACTCTGCTGGGGTTAAGTGGTTAACTACTTTCAATCCAATGCAAACAAACTACTCTATCATCTAAAACTGGCAATGGTAAAGTCCTGCCCGTTTGTCTTTTTCTTTCGCTTATCTTCTTAGTGGCCAAGTGCAACACATAACAAAATTATTATACCAATTTCTTCTTGTTTTTAACTTATATCAATATGTTATGTTCAAGGATATCTCAATTGGTTTTACGTAAATATGAAAAATGTATGATTCTCTGTGACCATTGATTGACAACATATCGTTAACAGTAGTACCGTGTGCTAGGCCTTCTTTTGTCTAAGATTTTCATTTCAGACGAGACTTCTTTTCTATTTGGCAACGTTACTTTTCTTAATAAAACCAAAGTTTCTTATCCACAAAAGAAGTCAGCACCTTTTAAGGAAAAAGGAAAGCAATAGTGTCAATTTCTTTCAGCAACTATTTGTCGCACATACGGAACACCTTTATTTACCACTTACCTTGCTGAAGTTAGTGGGAAGAGATTTTCTGCTGATTTCATTATTCAACTAGATGATAACCATATAGTTATTGCTAAATAGCACACTTTTTCAGCTGGTCAACAGGTGTGGCTCTCAACGGATTAATTTTTACATACTATTTTACAATTTTTTAGTGTATAAATATTAATACATTGTGATTGGTTTTTCTTTTTATCCTTTATAACAGGACAGAAAGCCACGTTGTGATTGTGTTTGAAATTATTTGTTAACTCCTCATCTTGTAAAACTATGCCTTTTATTTGTGCACCTATGAGTTGTGGTTTCCATGATAGAGAATTTTTTTATATATATATTTAACAAGATAATGCTTTATAAAGTGTATCTTTCATGAAGTCCATGAGCTTAACTTTGTAAATATTGTAAAAATAATTAATTTATTTTCTTTAACTAAAAAGGTTTTCTTTATTTCGTGTTAATTTATTGTGATACTTTCCTATATAATTTTTTAACTTTTTATTTTAAGTTTTATCTAAACTAATTCTATCGAATTTATTTAATTTTTTTCCTTGTTTACGAATATATATTCAAATAAACTCTTTCTTGTGTTTGCTAACTTGTGCACCCTATAAAGCGCGGAAAAGAAGTCCTAAGATTCACGTCTCACCATAGGCTCAACAGAACATTTGCAAGGGGTAGTTGTATCTTAGAGATTTAGCCCCTCTAAAAGTTAAACATGGGCCTAACTTTTCCGAGTGTTGGCCTGCCTGGAAGATGGTATATCCAGGCCCATCCAATATACTATGGGCCCTAAACCATGCACTAACCCATGGATTCATATTCCATAGAATTCATTACTTTTTTACGCAGGTGATCATACAAGAAGCTTTTAAATTTATTAAGCTTGCTAATTATCATGATTTAACATTTTTATAGGCCGCACTGCATTGTTTCTAGTAGCCAATTATCCTTGATGGTATAACTATTAATTAAGAAATGATCGATTAAGTGCACAGCATAGCCTAGAAATTGACAAAAATTCCTTTCTAATTGAGTGTACATTCAAAACTGGAGATTGCTAACTTAGAGTGAGAGAAAACAGTAAAAAGCATAGAACGAAAGCTACCTAAAAGGGAATACAATATAAAGGAACGTGAACAACTAGTAGAATAAACATTAATCTCTCATAACAGCAACTAGATTTTCCTTGGAGAATTGAGGCCGGAGGGAGATGCTTTGGAAATTACAGAGATGATTGAATGAAAAGCATTAGCAGCTATCTTGGACTTAATCTGCCCTCTTTTTGGAAGTGGCTTTTGGCTTCTCAACCTGTTCCTGTTGGCAAATTCAGCAGCTGAAACACGACCCGTTCTGTTGTTCATTCTCTTCCTATAAAAAAACTGATCTTTTGAATGAAGGTAGCAGATAGTGTTTGTGTAAAGAGCTGGATAAGAGGAAATGTAAGGTACCAAGGAGTTTATATAGAATAGAACCCTGAAAAACTCTATCGATAATTTGTTATAGTTAGGTAAGACAGACCAGTGGGAGAGTGATGCAAATTAATATTGGGAAAGAAGGTGAAGCAGCACTGTTTCGTTGGTGGGAGTTAGGGAGCATGCCAGCTATTTTGTCTTACCCTATAAGATTCCTTTCCTCTCAACGCATGACAAGTTCAGCGTCGAATCCATATCTTTGATTTTGAGTGAAACAAAAACAAATCATCACAGGCGTATACTATATTATATAGTTTCAAAGATATAGGGTTAGTGCTCTTTTCAGCCTTGGAGCGATCAACACGTGCGGGTAAATCAGTTGGATCTTCAACCAATGGAATCTTCACTGTTCGCTTGTTTCTTTCCTTGGACAGATAATTTTGTTGACATTTGGCGCACCAGTTCAGGGAGCATGTCGCGTTCTTATGTGTCACTGTCTCAGTTGCAGTGTAACTACAAAACTAGCTGGCGGTGTATATGTATTAGAGCCTTCAGGTCAAGCAAATATTAATATATTTGGTTGTGTATGAAACTTTTTTGATGTCATTTATGTACATGATGCGCTGTCACATGGTTATAAAAGTTGGTTTGCTGATTTCAAACACGACCACCGTGCACAATGATATGCAAAAATAAAAGAAGGTCGGCACCTGTTTTATCTTAATTTGTGAATGTTTCTGATTTGTTGAATTAGGGTTTTTTGTGACGGTTGACTGGACGGTATTTGGTGGACCTAACTTGTATATTATGTGGAAGATTCAGGGCTGCCTCCTGTTAGGGTGGACACAAGGAGATGGACAGATAGAATTTGTCTGTTTCTTTCCTTGCCTTAGAACATGTGACTTCTCAGAATGTAGGTACTCCTGAGGCAATGAATATCAAGGTATAAATTATTATATATATGACTTACTGCTATATATTTAGGTCTCATCCGAAATTAAAAAAAAATTATTTTAACATTCTTCATTAAATAAGCATCGACAACTTTATTTCTGTAATATATATATATATATATATATATATATATATATATATATATATATATATATATATTTTTTTTAAAAAAAAAAAAAAAAAAAA
>Ga0099825_1007851_pt1 | contig 12850 bp, 13 predicted proteins | sample SiratroredBW_FD_76838 | JGI IMG/M metagenome (GOLD analysis project Ga0099825, IMG submission 76838) | Root nodule microbial communities of legume samples collected from California, USA - Siratro red BW | ecosystem: Host-associated > Plants > Roots > Nodule | place: USA: California | collected...
CCTAAATAACAAATTAGTATAGTAATTAATAAATAAATATTAAATTTTTTATTGTATAAAATATGTAATGGTGCAATTTCAAGGTTAATGGAGGACCCTGGTTCACTCTTGATGACATACCACTCAACAAATGGAGGGCTCGTCTTATAGAGTTTGGAACATGGCTGGACACAAAGATGATGAAGGAACCAGACACCTACAAGGTGATTGAAGAATTCTGTTGCAGAATGACAGGAACACTGAAAGAATGGTACCATAACTTAGTAACTTTTTCAATTAAAATAATTAATATATGCATTTTTTCCTTAATTTTTAAATAATTTATTAGAAGTACACTTTTTGAAACTATATTATTTAAATTAAAAATATGCTAATAAATATTCCCCTAATCTGTATAAAATTTTTGGATACTTGGCAAAAGGCCATAAATTTACTCAAAAAGATCCTCGGATATTACAGTGGGATAGTAAGAATCTTAAAATTAAATTTTATATCATACCTGTTTTAAATTCTGATCACGCTTTGATTATTTTCTAATTTGCTATTATTAGAAGGAAATTTTTGCATGATCTTATTAAATTGCAAAAATATATTTTTAACAAGCCATTACACCCTTCATTTGAAGTCATTAAAGAAGATCCATTCTCCTATAAGAAAGTTGTTACCAAAGGCAAAACATGTAGCAATATTCCTTGTTTTCTTGCCTCTTTCTGCATACAATCTTCCATAGGAGGCAAATCAGTCAAATTCCATGGTTTTCCTTCGACAGGTAACAAAGTTATTACATGTTCAAAATGGTTTGTAGTTAAATTAAAATATGTTTTCTTTCTTGTGCTTTACTAAAATAGTTAGTACAGGGCATGCAACATTTTCGAAGTTACTATAACTCGGAAGCTCAAATGATAAGAGGTGGCTTTCCGCAACCATTCATCTCTAGGACATACAGAACCAGTTTCTTGAAGCAAAGATCAAATGCAGAGATCAAAGTTGTAGCTGCAAAGAAACATAGTGAAGCTGAGAAGAGACGTAGAATGAGAATCAATGGTCAATATGAAACCCTCCGAACTATCCTCCCCAACTTGATCAAGGTATGTGTCAGACACAAGTATCAAACAGTTTAGCAATCCTTAGATTTTAGAAATATTTTAAAAGGCTAAGGGGCCTATTCATAAGTTGTCAGATTACAATTATGTCATTTTGAATTTATTTTTACAAGCATGGTGAATTAGATTTTGTTATGAAACCAACAGAAGGACAAGGCATCAGTGTTGGCAGAGACTATCAAGCAAGTGAAGGAGCTGAAGAAAAAGGCTTCAAAACTGGAACAAGATAGTTGTGGCAACTCATCAAAGGATGTTGTTAAGTTTCCTAGTGGGGCAGACAGGTTGAACTTGGAAAAATGTAATAATGAGGAGGGCCTGGTGAAGGCCACATTGAGTTGCGAGGATAGTCCGGGACTCATGTCCGCAATATCAAGGGCAATGGGGTCAGTGAAAACCAAAGTGGTAAAGGCTGAGATAGTGAGTGTGGGCGGGAGAAACAGAAGTGTGTTGTGGGTGCAGGGTCTTGGAAATGATCGTATGCGGATGCTCAAGAGCTCTTTGAAGATTGCCATGCACAAGCCGGCCTTTAAGATGCGCCGTTCTTCTCAGTAAATCTGTGTTCTTCATTATGACTTCTAACGATGGGGGAATCTTGACTCAGCTAGAAGCTATAACAGGACCAATAATAACAATATTTATAGTCTTGAGAATGACTTTAGGAGCTTTGTGAAACTCATGGCTTTCTCACTTTTAAGGATTACTTTGTCTCCTTTTGCAAGCAAAATTTAGCTTTTACAATTTAGTATGTATATGAATGGCATGTTCGACTCTTTATATAAAGTATATGATAATGTGTCGGGTTAATGTGTAATGTGTTTGATAACGGATATGGAAGTATTTCCAAAAACACTGGCAACCACTTTAAGACTGAAGTATGTATAACGTGACAAATTAACATGTTATTGCTTTCGTATTTTGAAACTAGTTGGTTAGCCGCAAGCAGCCTCATGTTAGCAATCACTAGCCGCCATTACCTTAGTAGAATGGCGAAAGAAATCCAGAGAAATACATAGAGATCACAAAAGTAATGTGCCAACAGACAGAGCTCATGAAACTCCACGAAGTAACGTGGAATCAAATCACAATGCAGGATACTTATTAAGAAATTATTAACTGCACAAATTTTATTATAATCGGTGAATTATCACTCAATTTATTTTTCTTTATTAGTTTCATCATTTTTTATAGTTGTTCTATATACTGATGAATAAATAAAATCATTCTTGTACAGAATGAACATTGAACAGGAATCCTCATTCTATTTGGATTAGCGAAATACTGATTTTCTTCACTACACCAAAAACATCCAAGATGATTGCTTAATTCTCAGCTCAAACTCAATAAAACGTTTGAGCTGATGCATCTCCACTTGTTCATCTCACATGTACACCAGAATTTTTGTCATAATGGTTAGCAGTGATATACCTTTTAAGGTCAATTCCTCTACTGCCACTGTGATTTTTGTTTTTGTTAGCATATAAAACTGCTTTATCTTCTGTGTCCTGCCGGAGCCTTCTACTTGCACCACTATCCACAAAGAAATCTGTATCCAAATTATTATATGAGGAAGACGCCACCATGTTAGATGAAACCCCATAGTGGCTATACCAATTGGGTCCCACCTCACCAAATAGGTAATCCGAGAAGTCAGCGGAACTGGCTGAGTCCTTGATACTTGCCGTACTACAAGAACTTGCATCTGAAGAGCTGAAAAGTGAGCTTTCACTCGAAGAATCCACCATTGTATTTCTTCCACCATACTGGAATCTCCATTCTTCTGGATGTACAAAATCATAGCTTAACGAATCATCGACGTCATTCCAGTTAGGGTACTTGCCATGCTTCAGCTGCAGGTAGGGAGAATTACCGCTTGTAGCCATGGAATTTGATCTTGTTTTAGAAGTAGCAGGAATGGCTTCCAGGTTCCTCCTCTTGAATTTTCCAGCAGAAGATACTGCATTGCTACTTACTAAACCCAGTGGCTTAGGAGAGTGCCTGAAGATTTTTAAAATTAGTATGAAACAATAATATTATTAATGCCGAAATAGTATACAGAAATGATAAACATATCTAGCCAGAAATTTTACATCAACATTCACAGGCCTACTACCTTGCATAAAGAAGCATGTATGCCCTTTCTGATAAGACTCTTGACAATTCGACAGGTTCTACCTAAACAGAAACACAGATTGCATCCTCAGTTTACATACAGAAATTCACCTAATAAATACATTTTGCAGATTGATATTGCCATCACTTTCACAAAATGAGCATCGCAAATATTAATAACAGAAGTTTAAGAAATAAAATTCAAATTGTATTTTCACAGATATTTTTCAAGAAAAGTTTAGGTATTTCCTTAAAATTTGAGAAACAAAAGGCAGTAATAACTTACAAAGAAGAATTTATAATATTCTAGTATGCTTCTGAAACTTAACAAATATTAAAAAAGTGCTTTTAATAAATAACTTATAGCAATTGATAAAACCCTTATAACCTTGTAGTAGGCCATGCTTCAAATTTAAAACTTAAACTTATTATTTACAAGAAGAACTGTGGAAGTTGCTGCTCACAAAGCATTTTTTCCAAATAAAGACTCTGGGACTAATATCCTGTTAAAACCACTTCTAAAAAAATAAATACACAAACAAAACAGGATTTCTTCCTAATTTTAGTTTTTTAAAATTGATTCTCCCTATATTGATGATGAGACATGAGTAGCTTTCTTGTCATATGAAAAAGTAAGCACGTATGAAAATCAAAGCCAAAAATCAAACGATAGCATCATTTGCATAATTAATTTTTTTTGTGGAAGGTGGGGCCAGAGGGGAGAAGGAGACATTCAGACACAGAAAAGGTAAATCAGAATAAAAAAAGTCACCCTGCTGTCATCAGTCCTGAACCATTCTCCCTGCATGTTCTTCACATAACAGACATAATGGCCTGAAAATGCTGCATTCATAATATCCAAATGGACAACCACTGCATACAGGCTGTATAATGGAGATTTATCTTTTGTTCCGCTCATATACGGAGCCATATTCAGGACCTCAGGGAACTGAACCGATTTGTTCAACTTCTCAAAGTTACCAGACTGCCGAAGTAGACATCAGAATATACATGAGATACAAAATATAGAAGAAAAATAACATTATAGAGCAAACTAACTAGATAACAAGTAAAACTTCAAAATTAATACTGGAGATGTACCTGGAATCGTTTTAATACAATTGTAAGAATATTTGGTGCCTCCAATACAGTCAACTTCTTCCGCGCTTTCTCATATGTTTTACACCTGTATAAGAAGAAAGAAACAAATTCAGTGATTTAATATTGGGTTTGCGTTCTACACACTAAAGGAAAAGTAACCCTCAAAATAGCAGTTTATAGCCCCTCTAAAAAATGCAAGACATTGTAGCACTACTTCAGTCTACATAAAACTGGAATAAGAAAATCCAGATGACAGACTTTGCATTGTGCTCAGTACCAAAGTTCTGACAAACTAGTAAGTTCTGATTGTATGATCCTATGAGAAGAGGTCTGCTGCTTCTAACCGCAACTGCGACTCTCTTAGACCATGGCGGGCAGGATTGTTCACAGGGATCCTCTGCAAGCAGAACCACAGTGGGATCACAATTTTCAGTGTAAACTTACAGGACCGTCAATTCCCAGCAAGACAAATACTCAAACTCTAGGTCAGATCCCTTTGACACAGTTCTAAAATTCCCTAGGTTCCTTTTCTCTTCATTTGGGATCCCCTCTAGGACTCTCCCATTCTCATTTCATCATCTGCAACCAACAACCCTCAAACTTCTCTCTCTTGCTGCCAACAGCAACCACTCCACTCTTGGACCCTGTTGTGGTAAATTGTTCATAGGAATTGTCAGCAAGCAGGATCACAGCGGAACAACGATTCTTAATTGTGAACTCATGGGATCTCTATTCCCAGATTCTGGATTGGATATCTTTGACCAAGTTTTAAAAATCCCTAATATCCTTTTTCTCTTTGTTTGTGATCCACCCTTGGACTCTCCCAGTCACAGTTAATCTGCAACCAACAACCCTCAAACTTCTTTCTCGTGCTGCCAACTACAACCGCATATCTTCACTCTGTGCTGCCACCACCACCCTGCCCACCCTTTGGCTGTACAAAGTGCAAACAGCCGATTCTGCACTCAGTCTCTTATATTGCTTAGTCTCTACCTTCTATTATTCACTGTGCCTTATCTCACTCTCAGTCTCCGCTCCCTTCCTTATTGTCTTAATAATTTTGGACTAATCTAAAATTATATTTGGATTTTATGACTTGTTATGATTGTGATTTTTCAATTTAAGTTTGTTTAATGCTGTCATTTAGTGGTTATTTTCTTTATATCTGTTTTTTTATTCAAATGCATATGTACGTATACCTTTTGCATTTTAGGTAGGAATGGAGGATCTTATGAATTGAGTAACTAATGTTCACCCAACCCAATTCTAGTTAGAATCTTGAGTTTAAACCATGACTATGAGTGAATACGTTTAATGAAATCAAATTAGCTGAACAAAAAAATCTTCATATGTTCCTAAATTGATGCAAGAAACTCATTAAACAAACTACTTCATTGTTAAGCCTAACCACAAGGTCCCACAGAATTCTTCTTTCACACACTACACAAAGTATGTTGTGGAAGCTTCTCATTTTTCTTGCAAGAATAGCATTCCTTCACATAGGATTGTAAAGTCCATCTAAAGATGAGTCGTTTATCAATTTGACAGGATTCACAAAAGCCCAGAACACCACTAGTAGATTCAGGATTTTAAATGGTGCGCCACAGCCAAGTAGCTGGTAGACCCTGGCTGCTACAGGGACTGCCTTAGAAGGCAGTTCAGTATAGAAACTTTCACTAGTGAAATAGAAGCCTGAAAATCAATCAAAAGGCTGCCATTTTTCATTTTATCTCAACTCAACCACCACTTATGTGTACAACTATCCCCTCCAGCACTTTGGAGACTGACTAGTTTAGTTTCCCTTCTCTAGCGACTGGTTTAACACTCTGTCAGTGTTCTGTTTGCAACTGGTTTCTCTGCCTCTTTTTTCTCTGTAGATTATTATTATTATTATTCTCTGCCTCATTTTTTGAGAATTTATATGAATATAATACTCATCATATATACTATATAAAGAACTTCAGAATGGTGGCTATACTATAATGCATATAGTATTCACAGAAAAACGCTAGCACATTTCTACAGCTTCTGATCAATTTTTAATTGATTTAAGAAGTTTAATGTTCTCTCAATAAAATCCTAAACTTAACCTTCCAACAGGTTTAGGACCTGTCCTTCTATTACTTCTGAATCTGCACACAGCTTTGTTTATCACTTTGTACACCAAATGGACGAATTACATTACATATTAAAACTACAGTAATTTCTCATTCAGTTAGGAATTTAACTCGTTAGTTAAAAACTCAGAATCTGACTTGAAGATTTTATCATGAATTTTAACTGCAAAACATAAATTAATTAATACTAGTCAAATTTAATATCTATGATGTACCATTAGGGAAAAGAAACAAATTTAAATTGCCGCAAAACTTAGCCATACGGAAAAGGAGAAAAAAGAAAAGCAAGCACAGGAACATTGTAAGTTAAAAATTATAGGCTAGACTGGAATTGGAATAAATGTGAAAATGGAAATATTAACAAACCTGCTGCAATTATACTTGTTATCTTTATCCAAGATTTCAGGTGCAGTAAATTGTCCCAGAGCCTCCTCCAAAGTTCCAATATCACCATCAATTTCAACAGTAAGATCCATCATTCTCTCGTACCTCTCAGATTTCCCCAGGCATCGTAAGCACTTTATCTGCAATTTGCATCAAATATATTTTAATTTTTAAGAAAACTATCTTCTTACAACTCTGTAAAAGTTGAAACATGTCAACCTAATAAAAAAATAGATTTTTTTTAGTAGTAACAACCTTAGATCGAAGATAACCTCCAAAGGTGTAACCAACGAGAGTTGTTTCTTCTGCCAATGGACTTGAAACACTGGCTTCCTTGAGGCAAACAGATTGCATTGTATCAACTGCACACCTGCCCAGTTGAGCAATTAATCGTGTAGAAAACTTGAGGTATAAATTCACAACGGTTCGCAGCTTAAGCAATTATTTGCCTCACCTTAAGAACTCATGTGCATCTTCTTCCCTCCCATGCCCAAGATGGCTTCCAATCTTGTGTATCTTAGATAATATCCCAATTGGTGAAAGTGGAGAAATCCCTTCTTTTGCCTTCTGAATTAGATATTCAAACTCACATGTAAAACACCATCCCTTCTTTTGACCTAGTGAAAGCATTATGAATATTTAATTAATTACAGGGTCCTGATAATTGGACAGGCTAAAACATGATGATATTATTAAGAGGAACTTGCATCGTTTTGAATGGAACCCTTGAAAAAGATATGAAGTCAAAGGCCGAGTATATGCCAGGCACTGGAGAACAGCATTAGCGTAACAACTGCAGATGAAGCATTTCAATTAGCAAGGTAAAAATGTTGAATAGAGAAAAGCTACACAAACAAGCACTGGTGCGCTTTCCTTGAATTACATGAAACAGAACAAAGAAACAAGAACTGGATATCAGTATGAAAGTAGCCAGCCAGCATTAGCAACTAGAATGTTTCCTTGACATTTTCTCAAAAGTTTCTTTCTTCTCAATTACCACACATCCTATTCTCATAATTATAGGACTGAGCCTCACGAGTGTATCCAAAGAAAAATGAAGAAACATAATGGCTCCAAAACAAACTAATACAAACTCTTCCTTCCTTCTCCCTTCCAGCAGAGCAGTTACATGGCCTATCACATATAATAACAATCAATAGAAGTAAAAAGGAACTCAACAATACCTGTTCCCACAGTTTGTAAGGCCAAAGGGGAATAACTTCATCTTGTCATAAGAGTAAAGTTCCACAAAGAGTTCATAAGGGAAGCCCATCTACCAAAAATACACAATTTCAAAATCAACAAAGACAAAGTTATTATGTATAACACTAATAATAATAGTTATCTCTACAGAAATAGGTCAAAATATCCCAACCTCATTTTCAGCAGATCTTGAATCTTTTGAGCTTCTAAACTGCTGTACAACTTTCTGCATTGATGTTTTCAAACCACTGCGAACATTTTGTGGCAGATTTGGAATAGTACTAGCTTTTGTAGGTAAAGTATGACAATTGTCAGTTTTCACAGACTTGGACTGTGAAAGAAAATCTCCCTTGGTAGTTGAGGATAGCCGATCACGAGAACTAGATGACAATCTTCGCGCTTCTCTGTATTTGGACAAATGTGATTCTTCTTCTACATCATCAATTACAGCATATTTACTGGAACCACTCAAGTAAGGCATAGTTTTGCATTGAAAGGTATCTGTTACTGATTTTTCAGGAATGGCAACTTTTCTTCTGCGTTCATGGTTACCAGAATTGGCTGCCTCATCATGAGATGTATCAGATTTAGTTTTGGGAAATTTTGATTTCAATCGAGTCTCATCATTAGTGTTACTAGGATTTGTCTTGGTTCTTTTAATTGCATTAGAATCCTTAACTTCAGTATTCACAGTAGATTTCATGTTAACTGTCAAATCTTTGTTATGAGCGGAAGCAACACTTGTATCAGCAGTATCATTGCAGACAGGGTTAGCAAATCTGATGTAACAGTTATCATCAAATGATTTTCTTGCACCAATGGAAGGATCAAGACTGGAATACGAGTCATTGGAAGATGAGATACCAGCATGTATTCCTTTAATTTCTGCAGCAAATCTAACCAAATTATAAACCATAAGTGCATGAAATAATATAACGGCACTTGTAAAGAAAACCAGTACCATGATGACCAGACTCAGATCTGGACACGGACGCTCTGTGAGAAATGTTTTCATCATTGATCTCCATGGTGGTAGTAGGAGGACAACATTCATCCTTGTGGCCTTGCCTCCAGTGACTAATTTGACACTTACCCGAACTACAAGAAAGTATGCTTATGATAATGAATAACAACCATTGTAATATAGTAAGAGGCTGAAATGATTACTTGAGAGACATGTCACTGAACCGAGAAGAGACACAGACAAAAGTAAATACAGATATTCTGGAACGCAGCTACGTCAAATCATTAGTAAAACTTCTCACTACAAAGGCAACCCCCCTCGATACATTCATTATTTTTTTTTTATCATCAAGCAAAAGGAAAAGAAAGACCACTAGCTCCTAACTCCAGAGGCAATGCAAACACCTCATTGCATATTTGGTCCAACAATGGGGATGCGGTTTGTCATTATAAGTGAAAACCAAATAACTATAGTGCATGTTTGGATCTTGTGATGACCCTCGTTCTATTATAAACTCACGTCAAATTGCTCACAATAACATATTGTACTTGATGCTGCATGTCTATGGCTGGGTAACAAGATACCAAACAAGCGGATAGCTTTCACATCATTAAGTAGAATCGGCATGGTTTCTCTCTTCTAAACGAGTATTCATTCATGAAATTACTTAAACAGAAGCGAGAAAACAAGCCAAATTAAATACAAGACAACATACAAGGTAACCAATAACATCGAACTCAAGTCCCCATCCAACAATTAAAGTTTTTTCCAAACTAATACACAAGTATAATCTGAATGCCCCTTCAAACCAAAGCACGAAATGACAAAATTCATCAACCCCCCAACACTAACAATCAGAAAAGCTTCCTTATCAATGGCAACCCAATAATCCCTCCACGATCCCTACCCATTTCTTCAACCTCTGAGGCTAACTACTCAATAGCAATAACACAGCATAACAGTTCCAATACATAATCACGAAGAAGAAATACGAACCAATATCTCACGGCCTTGCAGCGAGCACACCGCATGGTGGTAGGCTCATAACACAACGCACATTGGTACCACCGAGAAACATTCACCGGAACGGGCGGAGAGTACTCCACCGGCGACGGCGCAACCGCCGCAGCAACCTCCATTTCCGCCACGTCAGCATCCTCCGGCGGCATCATCATCACGGACTCCTCCCTTCTGGCCTCGGCATTCCTCCACAAGTGCCGAATGACCACAAAGCCCAACGCCAACACCACATAGACGAAACCCTGAAACCCTAAAATCCCGGGTACCAGCATCGCTCTCTCCCACTGAGTGACCTTATCCCGCACCCAGGACCAGCCCCGAACACAGGATCCAGAGCGTTGTAATCTTGCTACACATAGATAGCCTCCGCCAAAAACGGCGAGGGCAATGGCAGCGGGGGCGGGACCAGAAGATTCCCGGCAGGGGCAGAATGGGAAAATCAAAATCCGCAGGTGAGTAAGGCAACAAACATTAGCGTAAGCATCAGACTGAAATGAGTTTTGGGGTCTGAAATGGATTTATGGTTTTGGATTCAATTGCGAATATGCGACACAGCGATCTGTTTGTCGTTTCTCTTGTCCTCCGGGACTTGCCGTTTCTACTTCCTTCTCTCCTTGCATCATTCTACAGTAACGTCTCAACTCTCTCTTCCTTTTACTATTTTCTCTTTTTTTAAAATAATTTCCAAAAACGTTACCTTGATGATAAATATAAATGTTAGTGCTAACGTTGCAGGTTCCGTGGACACTGTTTCTCAACATTCAATTAATGGCCCCGGATTAGGATGTTAGAATCTTTTGTACTTCCAAAGTAACTCCCACACATCATAAGACCAAAAAAACACCAATGTGCTCTTTGCGTCTACTAATAATAGGACTATTATTATTATTACTAGTTTACCACTGTTCAAATGCTATTATGGTTATTTATTAATGCCAGTTCAAGTGGGTCACTCACCTCTGCTTTGCCCCATGTTGTCCCAATATGGTAAGAACCATCTAGATTTTTTTTTTTCCTTAATTTAGTTTACTATGTGTAACTGTAAATTCTTGGTTGTTTTTTTTTTTAAATAATTATAAATGGTTAGTTGACTTTCTGAAATACTGGTACTTACGATTATCTTAAAAAATGAATTAAGTGTCTTCCATGCTCAATGTTCATGATTTTAGAAACTGATACGTTTATTCAGAAGACTTGGGTGGGTACGTTACACATTCTATGTTGGTAGTGAAAATAAAAATACTATTACTATGTTTAGTCTGTGTCTGTTTTTAATGAATGAATTTTCCTCGTCTATAATGATCTAAAGAAAAATGACAGGGAGGGTACTCTTCACTTTTTCCCTTGTTAACATGTAGGTCCGTGTTCTTCTTGGAGGTAGCAAGAGAATAAACGACACCTTACTTTCTAAACAAATGTAAAATGTACGAAAAAGTTACATTTTTAAAGTTTCCAAAAAATGTATAATATTTAGTATCAACAATTATATACGTTTTTTTCAATTCAATAACTATTTTACCTTAAACAATTGAGAAATGGTCAAATGTGAATATACTTTAATGTATTGAATATTTTAGTTAACAATACTATATGTTTGTCTGGATTAAACTGTTACAGTACCTATCTTATAATAATGTTTTCATTGGTTGTTTTGGGGTGAGTTGAGAGCGTGTAATGTGTTTTTTAAGTGTAATATCATAGGAACTTTGTTTTGGACTACTGAGGGAGAACATTCTTCCCTTTTTTATTGCTGAACAACATTCCCCACTTTAACTGTCACAGGTAAAAGAGCATCTCTTCTTCATTAGTAGACCAATTTCAGTTTTCATATGATGGGCTACCATAATTTTGGGCCCAATGAATGTCCTGTCTATATACATGAATCATTACTTCTTTTATTTTTGAAGCACACCATTAAAAAAATCATTAAATGCAAGACTTTTTTCTCCAAAGTGAATCATGGAAGACCTTGTTCCAGGAGAGGGTGAGATGAAGCATGTATATATGGAATTAAACTCACACACACATATTTCTACTTGGCAACTCACTAATTGAGATGATATCTTTCCCTTTTTACATGACAGCTTTAAATTTGACATTTCTATGATAAACATTAAATGTAGTGAGAATAGATCAAACTGTAAGTTTAACACCACATACCTTATTTAGTATTTACACACAAAATCTGAAGCAATGATCTCTATTTTACTATACAGGTAAAGTTTCTCTTCATATATCACTAAATAAGGCCATGTTACTATTTGAACCATTATGTAGTTAGAATGAATGGATAAATGGCATTGGATCCAATTGAGGAAAGTTAGAATAATTCTCATTATATTAAGTGTTTCATAATAATTGTTGAGATGGCATCTACTCCTATTCAATCTTTTACAATAATAGTTTCCTAGGCTTTTTGGGCTTTGCTTGTGGACCATAACACAAGGGTTAGTTAGGTGTTTCAATCAATGTGCATGTGAGATTGCATCTAATAAATTCATTAAAAAGGTTGTTCATAAAGACTTATTATTACACAATATAAAATTGAAGCTTGTCATTAAAATAAAGTAGGTGACAAAATAAAAGTACACTGATAGAAAAAAACAAGCTGGTTTAAAAATAAAAAAAATTTAAATAGAATTTGCTTGGTTAAAAAGATTAAAAATATTAAAAAATATGAAGGCTTTATCATAATGTAGAGATTTATAAAATGAATTGTTGAAAAAAAGTGATAACATTTAAGTACTGAATGAAAATCTATAGATAGAAAACTCTCCAATGTTAATACAAATAATAATTAAAAGAAAATGATGATACTTGCTTTGGTAGAAACATGTATAACAAGTACC
>Ga0099825_1007852_pt1 | contig 12849 bp, 8 predicted proteins | sample SiratroredBW_FD_76838 | JGI IMG/M metagenome (GOLD analysis project Ga0099825, IMG submission 76838) | Root nodule microbial communities of legume samples collected from California, USA - Siratro red BW | ecosystem: Host-associated > Plants > Roots > Nodule | place: USA: California | collected...
AATAATAATAATAATAATAATAATAATAATAATAATAATAATAATAATAATAATAATAATAATAATAATTATTATTATTATTATTATTATTATTATTATTATTATTATTATTATTATTATTATCTCAAAATCTCTAAATGATAATCTCTAAATCATGATCACGTGATACATCTGCTTTGACAACCTATACAGTTACTTTTTTTTTCCTTTTTTACCACTACCATGAAATCAACATGAAGATATTAGAACAAATAAGAAAAGTTACATTAATTTGTAAAGGTGAAGTATGAGAAAACATATGACTTTATATGTTCGTTTTATATGATATAAAGATTAGGCTTTTTGTATACTGAACTTCGTCAACAATATCCGTACTTGTCAACAACAATATAATTAAAGAGTTAAAACTCATAAAGGTTTAAGACAGGGAGATCTTCTTGTTTTTTTGTTTTCTGTTTTTGACTATAGCACAAGCATTACAAGAAAAAAGTTATTTAGAAATCAATTTTAGTTACCAAATGAAATAGTTGCTAATAGTCACCAAATCAAATTTTGATTGCTAAATAACTATAAAATTAATAATGATTGAATTTATTGACCAATTAAGTCAAGATAATTATCTAAGATTAGTTACCAAAGTTTTAGTGACCTATGCCACTAGATTCTAAATTGGTATCTCATTAAGTTAGAGACTAATTTTGAATCTAATGACATAGGTCAATAAAACCTTGGTAGCTAATGTTAGATATCAATCATCTTCACTTAATTGGTCACTAAATTAAATCATTACTTCTATTTTGTAGTTATTTAGCAACTAAAATCTAATTTGGTGACTATTTTGGTCACAATTAGCAATCATTTCATTTGGTAACTAAAAATTGATCTCTAAATAACTAACTTTTTTCTTGTAGTGAAGATATATAATAAGGATGACTAAAAAGGCAATATAGTGAAATATGCTAAAAGGAGCAATTATAGGAAATAATAAGGTAAACATACTTCAATCCACAGATAGTACCTTATTCGTGTACGAAGATAACATCTAGAATATTTTAGTCATTAAAAGTATTCTTAGATGTTTGGAACTTACATTAGGTCTCAAAGTTTCTCCAAGACAGGTGAGTTACATGTAGAGAGAGATTTTCTAAAATTCTGAACTATAAGATAATGGAAGTGTCATTTAGATACTTAAGAATGAAAATTGGAAGAATCTTGGGAGGTTGAACTTCTAAAAAAAAGTTATTGATAAGGTTAAAAGAAATAGACTATGTGAGAAGGAAAACACGTTCATTTGTAGGTAAGTATGGTTAGTTAAATCTGTAATCACGACACTGCCTCTATCTTATATATCTTTTTTCAAAATGGCAGTAATGGTGGTTAATAAAATCAATTAAATCTAAAACAAATTCCTTTGGGGTTGGGATAACCAAGATAGAAAGGTAGTATGGGTAAAATGGGCAAGCTTATGCAAAGCAAAAGAGGATGGAGGGCTGGGATCAAGGATTTAAGATTGTTTAGTATTTCTCTATTAGGAAAATGGAGACATATTTTTGGTATGGAAAGAGTTGGTATAAGGAAATTTTAGAGTCTAAGTATGGTAATTGGAGGGTTTTAAATAATAAGGAGAATCCAAAGAAAGAATCATGGTGGTGGAGTGACATTAGAATAGCAATTACAAGAAGGAACATGCAAATTAGTTTGACAACAATATAAGTTGGATAGAAGGTAATGTGAAAAGAATCAAATTTTTGCACCACAACTACAAAGGGGAGGAATCTTTCGTGGTAATGGATCCCAAAATCTATTCTAATAATAAGCATGAATCGTGGGGAAGTTAGGAAAATGGAATGTTTCCACATGGGAATGGAATTCGGAGTGAAAAAGAAAAATGGTATGAATGAGAATAAGGTCAACTACATATAATGTTGAATCAGGTAGCTGGAAAACAGTTGATTAGGGATAAGATAGACGAATAAAAATGAAAGGGTGCTGAGGCTAATACATATTATGTAAGTTCAACATATAAAATTTATCAATATATGGATAGGGAAGATATTGAGATTCTTAAAACCTTGTGAAAAGTTAAAACCCTTCTATCATCTCAACACTTTGCATGGAGGGTAATGATTGAAGGAATAACAATAAAAGATATGTTAATAAAAGAGAGATTTTGGTAGAAAACAAGTTATTTTCTGTGTCAAAATACCAATGAGAGTATTAATCACCTCTTTTCTACATGTAACATTACAAGAGAAGTTTGGAATAGATGGAATAAATGGATAGATGTATAATGTAAACATTACAAGGCAAACTACACTTCATTCAATTTCATCTTTTGACTCTTAATTATAACCAAAATATTGTGTGAAAAGGCATATGGATGATAGTTACTTGGGCTATTTGAAATCACAAAAATAATATTACCTTTGAAAATGGGATGGTGGATTTATAATCTTTGTGATAGGATTGATAATATGAGAATAAGTATGAGAGATTAATGTATGGAGGGAGAGGATTAGAAGGGGGACTAGATACGAAAAATGAAAAGGAGGGTAGTCGGGAGCAAAGGGTAAGGGTCATTTCGGTGTTGGAAATTTGCATCATGGAATTTGGTATAAATTCCATACACCTTATTTATGCACGACAAACACAAATTATAGTATGAATTAACATATCCTACCCTAATCACATGGTGAACTAAATGAAAAAATGTTGCACAAAGTAATACCATTTTTAAGATAGTAACTCTCCAAATTTTAGATTTGATGTATATTAATTCAAATGTTACGAACGACAGGGATGTTGAATGGTCATACTATTTTTTTTAATCAACAATAAAAAAAAATATATATATGGATTAATCCGAAAACGATACCAAACTTGTAAATAGAATTGAATTAGTTCCTAAGGGAACCATTTCCAATAAACTTAGCGCCTTAGACAAGCTGAAACTCATTCTACTGGCTTTAAACCATAGTTGTCAGCTTTTGCATTCCCTACAATAGAATTCTAATGACCTTGACCTTAGATGGGGCATGAGATCATAAAGACTTGGTGATCTCAAGTGTTGCTAGGTCAAACAACAAAATGTGTAGGGTTGTGTTTAAGATGCAGGGAAGGTTTATGATGAGAGAAGATTGAGGCTTTAGAGATGTTAGACTTGAATTTTTTATTTATTGTTTTGTTATGTTTCTAATATATATCTTATTGTATATGGATTGACGTTCATTTAATATAATTTTTTGCTGATAAAAAAAATCAAATATTTGTCTAAAATTTACAATCTATCGTGTTGAGACGTAGTTTTTTTGCTTAACATTTCTGTATGAATTTAAAGATATGTTGGGCACTGCCATTTTATTTTATACTCTTGATTTTTTATCCATAGATTGGAAAAGTTAAATTTGGAAGCAGCAGCAGGGAGGGCCAAGGTGATAGGCACCATAATTGGAATTAGTGGGGCAATGATGGTGATCTTTCTCAAAGGCGTAGAAATTAATATTTGTTCGTTTAAAATCAACCTTATGCATCCACATCACAACCAAACTGGGCATGCATCATCACCCCCTCAGTTTCAGAATAAATTGTTGGGAGTTCCATTGGCCATACTCAGCTGCTGCTTTTATTCCTTGTGGTTCATCGTTCAGGTAATGATCTTGTTTCTAATAAGTTATTATGAACAGACAAAAGCACATAATTTGTTCACCAAATTTTGTATACTATAGTCATTTTTGAGACAACAACATTAACTTTGATGTAAAAATATGCACCGTGGTTCTAAATTCCAGTCCACAATAGCGATTGAACTACAATCTGTGAGAGATTTTTGCTTCTTGCATTTCCATAATTTCTTTTCTTACTTTTGTAATATAAAAAATGATGGACATGTTTATATCATAACACTATATGTTGTTTGAGTAGCGTTAATTGCTTTTTGTGATGCATCATTTTACATAAGGCTAAACTGAATGAAGCATACCCAAGTTCAAACTCAAGCTCAGCTATAATGAACATAATGGGAGCACTGCAGGCCAGTATTTTCAGTCTGTGTGTCGACAGGGATTGGACCCAATGGAAGCTGGGTTTCAATATCAGGCTTCTAGCTGCAGCTTATTCGGTATGATCCTAATTTACTATTTTATTCTGAGTATAGAAGTGGTTTTTCAGAATTCTAATGAAAAAAAACTATATTTTCATAATTTTTTCTGGATTATTGATTTTACATTTATCAGAAATATATTTAACCCTACATTAAAAGAAAGAACAACCACTCATGTAAGAAATGAAGTGTTTATGCAGGGAATTGTGGCCTCAGGAATAGTGGTTGTGATCATTGCCTGGTGCATAAAGAAGAGAGGTCCTCTATTTGTGTCTGTTTTCTGTCCTCTGCAGCTTGTGCTAGTGGATATAGCTGCATATTTGATGTTAGATGAGAAATTATATTTGGGAAGGTATTCTCTAAAACTTGGTGTTATTCTCTAAATTATATTTTGTCTTCCATGTTCATGATCTGATATGATTAATCTAATTTGGTTAAGTTGAATAGTGTGCTTGGAGCAGTGATGATCGTGTGCGGTCTCTACGTGGTGCTTTGGGGTAATTCCCAAGAATTGAAAAATAAGTCTCAATTACTGCCATTACCAAACACAACCAGAGGAGGGTCCGAAAGTTCACAACAACCATGAATGTTGCTCATCACCGTTAGGGACTACTGACCTTCTTTCTCGGTATTGATTAAGTATTTCACTTAAAATAATTAATTCTATAATTAAAAGTTTTAATATGGAATTGAGATTTTTCTAATAGTCATATTTTATATTGTTATATATATTTGAAGGGAGATTGTTAGATATTCAAGATTCTTAGGTATTCAAGTGTGAGTCTAGTCACATATTAAGTGAAAATTAGAAAGTTGAACAACATATAAGAAAGAAGATCTATAAATTTAATATTTTAAGATTTTGGATTGAAGGCATTATCATTTCCTTATCTGAGTCTCGCTCATGTCTCATTATTATTTATTTTTTATTGTGTTTTCTCCTCAATTTTTTCAATAATTGTTTTTCTTAATTTTCTCTATTCCATTTGTATCTCTTCCAAAATTATATCTTATATATTATTTAATTCTTTGACTATATATATATATATATATATATATATATATATATATTATTTTGATAGACATACATATACAAGATACACATAAATAAATATTTTTTATAGTTACATATATTGAAACTTATACACGACTTACAACTATTATCCTATAGCTTTGCATATAAAGGTAACATACATTAGAGTACATCACCCGTAACATTTGAATCCAATTGTCACATATTCAATATACATTTACATATCAACAAAAATCATTGTTTTTATGTAATGACATGCCATGTGATTCATCTCAAAAGATTGTGGTATATTATCTCTCTTTTATCAGTTTTAGAGTTAGGTTGTTTGTATAAAGCTTTAGATCACAAGTCTTTGTGTTTAAGATATTTTTTATGACAACTGTAGTCTCATGGAATGTTTCTTATTGTGTCCCTATGTCTTGTACTTTATGTCCTTGTACTTTTGTTACATTTATCTAAATGAGATCCTCACTAAGGTGAGTTTCTATCATCCAGTATCAATTGTTTCAATTGAGCTTACTACAATTTCAAAGTTCTACTTAGAAAACAGACTTAGTTTTTAAGTTATACAACCTGAATGTTGTCATTTAGAATTAGGACTTTCTTTCACTTAGGTGTCAGGGATTACTAGTCTTACCACTAATAACATTCCACTATAACACTTACTACAATCCACTTAAAATACTTACTCCAAACTTGGATAACTAATTTGCATATAAGAAATAAAGTGGTTATATACTTGATTAACTATACTCCCCACACATGACACAGGCTATTTTCTGTTACCACCCCTTAAGTCAAATTATACTTTGTTGGTACTTTATCTAAATGCACTTGCCAAGCTAGATGCTATACAGATGGCAAAACCTTTACCTTCTAAAAAAACCTTAAATAATTTTGGTAGTTTTCCCCTACAATTATCTGAAGTTTCTTATAAGCTTTTTTCACTGTGTAGAGTTCATCCCCTCTATCCTTATGAATTTCTTTTCGGATTAGATCATGTATGAATTCATTTACTTGTTTTTCCATTTAAATCATTCTCTTCTCCATTGTAAATCTCATTCCAACTTATCACCCACTCATCTACCTACCTCATCCACTCTTAAGGTCTTTCATTTTATATTTGCTTATACTATGTAAAACTTATACATAAGAGATATTGGTCCACACCATTTATCTTCACAAAAGTTTATCTTTGCTCCTTTTCCAACTTTCTAAGTTTTATTCTCATCAAACCACCCAACATTGATTCCCTCCTCACATACATTTCTAAGATCTCTCTAACACCACAAGTTATGTTTATTATTTCCCTTAATATTGATAAGTTTCTCCATGATCCGTTTTAGACTCTAGAATATATTTCCATATGTTATGTTCATTCATTGATCCTAATCTCCACTTTCACTTAGCCAATAAAGCAATATTAAATAAGTTGAAGTCCTTAACCCCTAAATCCTTATCTTTCTTAGATTTACCTATATATTATTACATACGAATTTTATTTATACGTAAATTTAGCATTACTTATGGATCCATTTACGAAGCTCTAGTCGATGTGGAATCTCCAACACATTCGACATTATAAACTATTGAAAGACCTCAGCTCTAGTCGATGTGGGATCTCCAACACACCCACCCGGTCACACAGAGATTGTTCAACTCGTACGTGGAACTATATTGTTTAAGGATGGTCTAATAGCGGCCCGATAGCGGGTGACCCAACAACCGTGGTGGGATAGGCTCTGATACCATATCAAGAAATGAAATTTAAGCCTAACTCAATCTTACAAAATCGACTTATAAGGTGAGGTTTGCACTCATATTATAAATTATTAAACTGCCTTATTTCTAATGGATGTGGGATCTTAGACATTATTATTAATATCATCATTAATATTATTATTTATAATATTAACATAATTATTATTATTATTTTAGTAATATTAATATTATACTTATTAATTTTAATAATAATAGTAATAATAAATATAAATATAATAATAATAATAATAAGTATATAATCGTAAAGTTAATGTTAATGTGGTAGTGGTGTAAACTTTTATATTTGAAAGACTTGAACTTGAGTCTTGCTCTCAAAACTTTAATTAATATGAGCCTGTTTCTTTTGGTCCAGTATTTTTGTTATTCGCCACGTCCATTTTTTTATATATACACCACGTTTAAAAGGAAAAAAATGTGGGTTCATTTTACTGGTCTATTTATTTTGCTTTCTGCACTCCCTTTTCTTACTTTGTACATGCCTGCTTTGTCTTTTTCTTTTTTTCTAGAAAAGAAAGAAAGTAAAACCTGGGCCATGCGTTCGGTCTTCTAAGTATTGTCTCACAATTTTTATAAATACATCACCATAATCATTTCTCTATGCAATATTCTCGTACCTAATATTTTAAAAAATAACTAAATACGATTTTTTTGAAAAAATAACGTACACATCATCTTTCACTCAATATCTTTTTCGAAAAATTAAAAACACTTGTTTCCTCTAAAATAAAATTCACACAAGAAGTCAACATTATCGGTATTTAATTTACAATATCTCTACTAATTATGTGATTTGCAAAGAGAATTATTTACTATCTTATATTATAAACGTAAATTAGGAAAAAAATATAAAAATATAAAAATATCAATATTTTCAAAAATTAAAAATATCAACATAATAACAAATAATTTTCTTATCCAAAACTATATGATCTTTGATATTTCATCATGGATGAAAATATATAAGAGCGACATCAATTTTTTGTGAGTCCAAAATAAAAATTTTAAAAATATTTTCCTTAATTTTTTTACTTGTATTTTTGTTTCTTTTTTTAAGAAAAAATAAATATTCTAAAAAACCACATTCATCTAACTCCCAAACCCTTAACTTGTTTTTCCATACCATTCTTTATTATTATTTTTTTATAATAAACTATGGTTACAATCCATGTTCCTTTTTCTTTGAGTTTATTATCAATACAATATTTTTTTTTTACTTTAGGCAGCAACCAAAAAGTGTGGCCTAAAGTTGAAAAACTATGGGTTAAACTTTAAGCCACAATATTTAAGTCGTGGGATATGTTGTCGCGTTGTTCATGAAGTTTTTTAAAACTATTGCCTTAGACTGATACAATATTTCATGATTTTTAACTCTATAAAAAAAATTATAACACAATCTGCTGCAAAAGGGAATCAAATACGGGTTTTATAAATAGATATAAAACATATACACACTACACTAGAAAAACTTTATATTCATTTTACGATTATTATTATTTTTATTATGACTATTATTATTATGGTTAATAATATTAATAATAAGGTTAATAATAATATAAATAATATTAGTAATAATACTAATATTAAGAGTAATATTAATAGTTCTCAATAATAATAATAATATAAATAATAATAATTATTAGTATAATAAACCTAAGTGTTTAAATATTTTAATTATAAAATTAAGATAGTTTTTTTGTCACAATTTTTTGTTTGTTAGTTATTCATAATTATAAGTTACATAAAAAAATTATAATTTAAATTATCCATGTTTTATGAATCAAACTTTAAATTTATACCACATATTCATTATTTTAGGCCACACTTTTTTAGTGTGGTTTATTCTTTTTTTTAAAGACTGTTTCCTAATCTCGTGGTTTAAACATTCAAGACTCAAAAATTATCATAAGTCACATTTATAAAAGTGTGACCTTTTTCACCTTTCGATCACATTTATTTGTTTATGATCAACTTAAAAAGTCATGATTTAAATTATCCACATTTTATAACTCATATTTTATAAATTTAGACCACATTTTATTATTTTAGGCCACACTTTTTTTTTATCTAACTTTAGTGTTGTCTAAAATAATAAATGGTATAGTCTATCCTGACTCAGTGACCACAACAACATATTCAAACACACTCTCGACGCATTATCTGTTTTCTTGGATAAATTATATGATATTTACTTCTTTATCACTCGATATTTGAAGTCGATTATCATCCAGATACGTCACACAAAGCATGCTCATTCCTTCCATAACAAAGTTATACTTGATCTCTTTTGAGTTTGTAACTATGTACTCTATCCGCAAAGCTCCTCGTTAGTCATTCCATTGGTTGTTGAATAACTACACTATCTCATCTGCTGATGTTCTTTGAGCTCTTCTCACCTTCCTTTACCTCTTGTGCATATGATTGATGTCGTTCCTTCTTTCTCCATATTGCTCTTTTAATTACCTCATTCTTTGTATGCACCTCCTTAGCTCTCCCAACCATCGCACTCGTTTCATTATTTAGGTACCTAGGTCTATTGACACATTTTCATGTTTCCAATCCAAATCCATCCAACTCTTTTTCCAATCTACTTGCAACTTTCACTAAATCTATACTCAAATCTGCTAAGTTTTTTTAAGATAAGCACATCTTGTACTTTTCCTCATCTTTGAAACACTTTCCACATGTCAGATTCACTATAGTTAACAGGAAAGTGAGAAAAAAAAATAAAAAATACCACTGTTATATCGATTTATGACCATATATATTAGGTGTCAATGAGTTATTTTCTCGAAGAGAAAAAAAATAAAGGTACATTAAGCATATAATTATTATAGAATAACCTTTATAATTATTATATTTGGTTCACTGTATCTTCAAAGTTAAATAGTATATTAACCATATTAACTCTTATATCTTTAGATCCCAATGATATTTCTCAAACATATGTTTATTCAAAGCTTGTCTAACCACACATGACTACTACTTTGTCGTTAACAAAAAAAAAAAAATGGAGTTAATAAATCACCTTGTCTTAATCCTTTTTTAAATCAGTTTTCAACCTATTCTATACTTATTATTAATGTGCTGTGGAATATCATAGTGCGTATATATGTTTCTACTTTTGGTTTGGGATTTTATCCTTCCACACAAACCTTGCTTTTAACTCTAGGTATGGCTGATGGTTACGTTGTGTAAGCTCGTAAATATATCCTAATTAAGCATACTAGGAAAAATCAATCACAAGAATTATCACTGCTGTAACCTCTTAATTCGTAAACTATAAATGTAACCATATGAAGAGGACAATGAACTAAAAGTGTTGTTCGTTTTAAGATCAAACTAATGAGCCCAATGCTTGTTAAATGAAATTGCAATCTTATAATATTTTGCAACAATGTCACCACATGTGGTGCATATATGACTAGAGCAGAGTGTTTTTGTCATGAGAAAACCGAAATGAAATGCAACAAACTCATGAGCAACTAAAGCTTTGTAAATCACCTTTTGGAGAGTTAATGATAAGATAGGATGAAAAAGAGAAATTTTACAGCCCAAAAGCTTTTGTCTGAGGCTGCATCACATTGCTTGCATCAACAAAGTACCCATTTCCACCCTTTCACTCTCAGCCACTTACTCACTCTTCTAGAATGGCTCAAACATATGGTTGTGGCATTTAACCAACTACCTTTTGTGCTGATAAAAAAAAAAAAAAAGCAAATACCCTTTGTCATGATTAAAGTTTTAATCGAAGTAAAAAGTAATTTCTATATCTGATGTAAAAGTTGATTTCAGTTGTGGCTTGATTTAGTTCAAAACAATTTAATTTCTATATCTGATGTAAAATTTAATCTAATCCAATAATCAATCTAAAAATAAAATACTTGTGGCAGTGGTTTCTTCATTTTAGTTGTGGACCTCTTCTCATATCTCTTTTTTCTTGCACTACTTTTCTTTATTTTTAGTTGGGATGATTTTTATTTTTCTGAGTTTGCTATTTTATTCACTGAATCTGTTATCACGATGCTTCACATCCAGCGATACTATTCTCACGACACTTCATGTGGGCAGAATTTTACATTTCTCATTCTAGTTTTGACTATACTATTTGCGAATAGTGATTTAGATCATTGTTGAAAATTAATTTAGGACTAAATGAAATATTCCCATCGGTTCTCATTGCTAAACCCTTCATGTCTAAATAATTTATTTATTTTTAGATATGAAATCCCTTTTAAGCTAAGAATGAAACCAATTTGTGTCAATTACCTAGTTTTTTTTTTCTAATATTTAAAAATTGGTTTTTAAATACTTGTAACTTATACATATATTTATGAAGATAATAGTTTCTTAAAGCACATTTATAAAAATTAAAATGATATAAGATACACTTAAATATAAAATTATTTAAATATGTACTAACTTTCATAATTATTTATACATTTTAAATATTTATTTGCGTTCCACTAAAACATTTATTTATAGAATTTATTTGCATAAGCATTTTTATAAACTCTTTTAAAACAAAAGAAAACAAAAATAAATTTATCTTTAAGTTACAATTTACTTGTCACATATTAAAAAATAAGTTTTATACAAGCTAATATGAAAAAAGTTTTTATAAATAAGATCATACATAAACTAATTTAATTGATTTTTGTTTCTTTTTCTGAAAATATTTATGAAGAAATTTATCCTGATATATAATCATATTTTTTTCAATAATCTGGAATTTTAAATAAGTAGTTGAGCTAAGTATTTAGAGAGAAAAAAATTCGGTGTCTTTATTAACTACAAATTGTCTTTCTAGTCTAAACCAAAAGATACTAAAAAAAGTTAATAATTGATCTGAACATGGTACCAAACTAGTTATTATACAATGCTCCTACTCATTTTTTTCAAAAAATTCCTTTGTTCTTTTTCTTTTTTCTTTTTCTCTTTATTTTTTTTCTACAATTGATGTTCCATTCTGATTAAAGAGAAAAGGCGTCGAGCACGATTAACGGCTGAAATTAGCGCCGCCTTAGGTTTAGGTCAAGTCTTCAAAGCAAGGGTTAGGCCCATTTCTCATATAGTTATATTTTTAATATTTGTTTCCATATAAAATATTTTTATGAATATTAATATGAATCATTTTACAAATATAAAGTCTTAATATTTATATTAAAAATTAATTTAATTCGGAAATATTCCATTAAAGACTAATTTGCTTTCAAATCATTAATATAACTTTTTCTCAGTCTATTTAAAGTGAAAGTTAATATAGACTTCAATATATTTTTATTCTATCAAATATGAATAAATTTATTATATACTTCCAACTTTAAAATGTTTTTCTTCTTTTTTAATTTCGATTTTTTTTATTTTAATATTTGTTTTTGTTTATGTTTCTAACGAATTATAATATTTTGAATTTACATTTTTAACCTCGAACTTTTTATCACATATTTATTTAAAGTATTCATTTTTTTAATTAGGCCGAAAACGTTTGGACTAAACAAAAATAAAACATACTTTTTTTTCACGTTACATATGGATTAAAAATTTTAATTTTTTTAAAAGTAAGCCTATATTAAATTTTAAAGAACAAAAGTATATTAAACAATCTGAAAAAATAGCTAAAAGATATATAGTTTCATATTAAATTCTATTTACAATTTATTTTTGTCATCTTCACATTTTTACAAATTCTTAACTATTACTTTCGTTTAAAAAGAATGCATGCTCCCTCGCTTGATTGTCTAATACGTCTTTTTATTAATTTTTTTCTTAAATGTAAATATATATATATATATATATATATATATATATATATATATATATATATATATATATATATATTATATATATATATAAAAAAATTATTTTTAAAGAGAATATTTTTTTTATAAAAAAAAAAAAAAAAAAATTTATATATATATTTTTTATATAAGAGAAA
>Ga0099825_1007855_pt1 | contig 12847 bp, 6 predicted proteins | sample SiratroredBW_FD_76838 | JGI IMG/M metagenome (GOLD analysis project Ga0099825, IMG submission 76838) | Root nodule microbial communities of legume samples collected from California, USA - Siratro red BW | ecosystem: Host-associated > Plants > Roots > Nodule | place: USA: California | collected...
ATTATTATTATTATTATTATTATATAGATTAAATTCATATGAATTTAATTAAAATAATTCTTCTTCTTACTATCATTATATTATTTTGTTTTAAATTAAAATAAATTTGTTTGTCTTAATTATTCTGTTACAATTTTGTTAATTATTATTATTTAATTATTTTTTAATTGTTAACAAATATAGTGTTAAATAAATGAAAAATGGTTGTAGAGAGATGAGTTTAGGAAGAAATGAGATATTTTAATTAATGTCTTTAATTGAAATTGCCATGTCACTTGTATTTGACCAATCATGGCTCGATTGAAGAATTTCTAAATGTAAAATCCTATCTATAGCTAGCAGAATTTGCCCATTTTGGTAAATAAATATTTTTCTGTCCAATTTGAGCATTATTATTAAAAAGTACATCAAAATGGGAAAAAAGCCGATAATATCAGACCATTAGTGGCTGTTAGTCCTAGGATACAACATTTATGAAGATAAGAAAGACACAAATTAGAAGGTGTTAGCCGTATATATTTATATAGGTTATTATTGTATTATTCTTTATATAATTACTTTTATATCCTTTGTAACTATTATATATTTTACCTTAATGCAATACAAAATTTACTTTTGCCAATATCGCTTCCTCACATGGTATTAGTAGGCTTAGTTTTCTCTCATCAATAAGAAAACTACACGTCAACCCTAGAGCTCCTCCCTATGGCCTACCACCATTAAACAAACAATTTCCGCTCTCTTTTACTCTTCGCCTTCTTTTTTCTCATGACCTTTAACGATTCAGCGTTGGTTCTCAAATCCATTAACGTTGATCTTGATGGCTCCAATTATATGTATTGGTGCAAGACCATGACTGCAGTCATCAAGGGTATGGGGCTTTGAAAGATCATCACTGGTGAATCCAAGAAACCGGGAGAAAAATCTTCTTTCGATGATGCCGAGCTATGGGAAAAGCGGAACTATTATCTAATTTTGCTCATACGCCTCAATTGTGCACGTGGGGTTGCCATGTGTATTGGTAATTCCGAGTCCGCGAAGGAGGTTTGGGATTCTTTGGCGACAATGTATCTTCAGAAAAATACCACACACCATTTTCAGCTCGAGGATGAGATCTGCAATCTTAAGCAATTTGCAAATCAAGGTATCTCTGATTTCTTTTCCCAATTAGAGGTTAAGTGGGAACAATATTACCTTATGTTGCCTGAAGCTTTGATTGCTAGTGCCGATTTCAAGAAATACATTGAAGAAAATAAGTTGTTCTATTTTTTGCATGGATTACATGATGATTTTGAGTATATCCGTTGCAATATTTGGAATCGCACACCTCTTCCAACTGTTGCTGCCGTTATTCCTGAGTAATTGGCTGAACAAACCCGTAAACAACGTCCCCTGACTGATTCTAATACCGAACAAGCTTTTTGGTCCAATTCGGGTGCTAATGGGGTTTCTGGCAAAAAGAATCCGTATTGTAGTTATTGCAGGAAACCCAGGCATTGGAAGGATGATTGCATTCGCTTACAGCGCAAAAATGGAGGATCCAGACTTGTTGTTGCGTTGTCCAAGGTTGCTGGATCGCGCGTCGCTACTGCTATCAGATTGGACCAGCTCGTTGGGTCGAGTCAACTGGCTGTTGAGTTGGACCGTCTTCCAGGGGGCCAAATTCGCATTCTGGCAATTTTGACATAGTTTTTGACATGTCTCATATGCGAGCCATGATGCAGGAGATGGTTCATGATGTCGTATCTCAGATAGTTGGCAAAGAAACCAATATGGCTGCTACTACAATGACTGTCTCAGGTCTACAATCTGCTTCTCTATGGTATTTAGACTCAGGTGCATCGAATCACATGACATTTACATCACCCTATTTTCACATTACCAAAACAATTGACACATCATCATCCACAGTCCGTACAACTGATAATACTACCCTTAAAGCCACTTGCTTAGGCGATATCAAGTCCCCTTTATTACACCTGTCAAATGTCCTCCTTGTTCTAGGGTTAAAGATGAACTTGATTTCTATTTCTCAGTTGTGTGATCATGGTTTAAAAGTGTCGTTTACTGACTCCAAGTGTTTTATTTAGGATTCGATTACAGGGACGATCTGTGGGACGGGGCTTAGATTGGTAGTCTCTATCATATTTTGCCTCTCCACATTCCCTCAACTCATACTGCCGCCAGTGTCTCCATCACTCCTCCTTTGCTTTGGCATGCTCGATTGAGTCATGCCTCCATCTCAAGAATAAAGACTCTTGCATCTCGGGGTAGTTTAGGATCAGTGTCTGAAAATTTTTCTATTCATTGTCAGCATTGTACTCTTGCTAAACAATCACCTATTCCTTTTTCAGTTAGTGAATCTAAGAGTCTTGTAGCCTTTGATTTAGTTCATAGTGATGTTTGGACATCTTCTGAGCCAAGTTTAAGTGGTGCAAAATATTATGTGGTTTTTTTGATGATTACTCTCGATTTTGTTGGCTTTACTTTATGCGCCATAAGTCTGAAGTGCATGATGTGTATGTTCAATTTTCCACCATGGTTTATACTCATTTCTCCAACCGAATCAAAGTTTTCAGGTCAGACTCTAGTGGAGAATATCATTCCAAAAAGTTTCTTGATCTTCTCAAATCACATGACACTTTACCTCAGCTTTCATGTCCTCATACACCTCAACAAAATGGTGTATTTGAAAGAAAACATCGCCACATAATTGAAATTGTCTGTACCCTCCTCTTTTCGTCCAAATTGCATGCCAAATTTTGGGGGGAAGCTGCTCTTACATCTTCATATCTTATAAACCGTATTCCCAGTCGAGTTCTCCAAAACAAATCACCTTATGAGCTACTATATGGGACTCCTCCAGACTATACACATCTACGCACTTTTGGCTCTACAGGCTTTGTGCTTTTACCCTCAAATGAATGATCCTCAAAATTCTCCACTCGTTTAGTCTTATGCACTTTTGTTGGTTATGCGGTAGAACAAAAGTGCTATAGGTGTGGGGATTCAGCTGTTCAACGAGTTCGCATTAGTCGTAATGTCACTTTCTGGGAAGATATTCCATTCATGAGCCTTCCAAAGAACAACAATCCTACCTATGTTCTAAGCGATCCTTTTTCCGACTACCATTCTCTCTTTCCAAGTGAACATCCCCCACATCGGACCTCACCTACGCCTCATTCACCCTTGGCCTCGACCCTCTCCCTTAGCTCCACGGTCTCGGCCTCTCCCACCCCATCACTATCTTTAGTTAGTCCTCTTGTGTCTTCTACTTCTGCTTCAGATACTGTTAACCTTGATCCAGCTCGTTACCTTTCCAGGATATGTCACCCACCATCATACCTTAATAATTTTAACTGACATGCTTTGTTTGTTTTTGATGCACATGAGCCTAGATCCCATAGGGAAGCCAGTGCGCATTCTGAATGGGTCGATGCTATGCATTTTGAGATTACTGCATTACAGAAAACTAATACATGACAAGTTACTACTCTTCATCCGGGAAAGACATTAGTTGGGTGTAGGTGGGTGTATAGGGTCAAGACGAGAGCTGATGGTTATAAAGCTCGTTTGGTTGCCCAGGGCTTTACATAGGAGTATGGTATTGACTACCAGGAAACATTTGCTCTAGTTGCTCGAATGACGTCTGTTCGGCTCCTACTTGCCATTGCTGCTGCTAAATCTTGGCGTCTACATCAAATGGATGTTAAGAATGTGTTTCTTAATGGTGAACTTCAGGAGGAAGTTTATATGCGTCCCCCTTCCGACATGGAGTTGTCCCTAGGAATGGTTTTACGGCTGCTTAAAGCTTTATATGGGTTGAAGCAGTCTTCCAGAGCATGGTTTGAAAAATTTCACACACTATTACCAAGATCAGCTTCGTTCAGAGTCCCAATGATTCCGCCCTCTTTATTCGACACTGTTCTTCAGGCTATGTCTTCTTATTATTATATGTTGATGATATGGTCATTACAGGTGACGACATTAAAGGTATTCAGACAACTAAGAAATATATTTACACTGTCTTCGAGATGACTGACATGGGGCAATTGAGTTATTTTCTGGGCATTGAAGTTCATTAGCGTTCTAATGATATTTCTCTATCACAGCTTAAGTATGCTTCCGACATTGTGAATTTGCCTCATTTTACTGATAGCAAAGTTGAGTATTCACCATTGGAGCCGAACTGCAAACTTTATGCCTATGATGGAGAGCCTCTTACTAATCCCACCTTATATCGTCAGTTGGTGGGGATGTTGACGTATTTGACGATTACTAGACCTGATCTTGCACATGCTGTGCATAAGGTCTCTCAATTCATGTCTGCTCCCCGTTCGAAACATTATGCAGCAGTCATTCGGATTATTCATTATCTTCGCGAGACTTTGTATCGTGGCCTATTCTTCTCTGTTAATTCGGATTATACTTTGTATGCTTATTCGAATGCAGATTGGGCAGGGGATGTCAATGATCGAAAATCCACAACGGGCTACTTGGTGTTTTTTGTCTCATCACTTGTTTCTTAGAAGAGTAAGAAGCAGGTCATTGCCTCCCGCTCCAACGCTGAGTCTGAATATCGTGCCCTTGCAGATACTACAAGTTATTTGGCTCCGTCGACTTCTGGCTGATTTTGGATACCAACAACCTCATTCTACTCCCATTCATTGTGGCTGTTATCCAAATTGCACATAATGATGTGTTCCATGAAAGCACCAAACATATTGAGTTGGACTGTCACATTACTTGTCACCATTAACAGGAGGAAACAATCTCATTACCTTACTTGACCAGTCAGGAGCAACTGGCCAATCTTCTTACTAAAGCTCACACCATCCAGCGGTTCTGTACATTACGTGACAAACTTCAACTGTTGTCTTTTGACACCTAAAGTTTGAGGGGTGGGGGGTGTTAGCCGTATATATTTATATAGGCTATTATTGTATTATTCTTTATATAATTACTTTTATATCCTTTGTAACTATTATATATTTTACCTTAATGCAATACAAAATTTACTTTTGCCAATATTGCTTCCTCACAGAAGGAACCTATGTTGTTTGTGTAGCTTGGAAAGGTTCATGGTGGTACTGGTGCAATAAATAAGTTCTCGATAATTCATAGTGGGTGGAGATGACTGCAAGAGAGATGACCAATAAAGAAGATTCCAACGGTAAGGGTACCACATCCATAATACTAAGAACCAATTATGTAATACTTTCCTGTTATAAGGTTATTTTGGTGGTGCACGAGACAAAAAAGAGCAAGAATATTTTATCCGAGATGCAGTAACAACAAGACATAACACAACAACAAATTCCTTATGAAAAGGCTGATAGAAAAACTATGAGTTATATGAAAAGCTATTCATGATGGGAGTTAATGATATCATTGATAAATCTACTTCTATAGTTAAATGCATGGATATTAGAATGTTAGGATAAGACTGCATACAAAGAATATAATACTAATGTGACAAAGGTACAAAATAGGAGTAGGAGAATTTATTTTGGAGAAAAAAATGTGAACCAACCATAGAACTTATTTTGCAAACTGGAAAAAATAATGATAGCTGCTGATTATTGTCGCAAAGTGTATTTATTTTTTTTAAGGAAGAGGTTTAAATATCTATACATTTTCAAAGATTATTGTATTTTTGCAATTTTTTTTTTATAAGAGTTAGAGTATCTTCAAAATACTCATATATATTTATTTTATTCTTAGTTAAGAAAGTTCTCTATTATTTTATAATAGTAATTTAAGGTTTTTTTTCATATAATATAAGGAAAATATTGAATTTTTGTATTTTTAATATAATTTTAAGTGAGTTATGTATTGTAACCCTTCTAGTTTATTATTTCACATATATATATATATATATATCCTCTACCTATTTTTTTTCTCTATTCATATTTAATTAAATTAAAAATTATCAAATAAATGATGTTATCTTAAAATTTAAAAAATTTAGAGAAAAGTAAATACATGTTTTAGTAATAAGCGGACGATTAAAAATGAAATAATTTTTGTCATTATACTTTAACTTTCACCTAATTTTTAGTTATCTTATATATATGTATTTATTGTGAGGTAAAAATGAGAAAAGTGAAATAAAGAATATGATAAATATTTATTAAAGTAAAAAAAGTATATTATATCTTTCTATTTAAAAAAAAAAACTTTAAACGAAAAAGGAATAGAAGAAGTAAGAAAATCTTATTTATACAAATTTGAATTTTAACTTGTAAAGGTACATAACTTTTTAGTCTCTTCTATGGACCAGTACTAAAACACCTTCACACTATGAGGGACCTTTATGAGCAAGTAATTTCCGCTTGATGTGGCATTTAAACATTTTTGATGGTTTTGTTTTTTGTTTTTTTTGACAAAAACTAGTCACGGTATTTCTATCGCAAGAATTTTTTTTAAGCATGATAAATTATTTTTAAATTTATATTTTAATTAATGGTTTATTTGATAGCGGGTAGAAAGATGATTTTGAAAAAAATATATTATTTATTTTTAGGAGTTAAAATTTTATTTAAATTCTAATAGGGATGACAATTCAAGTTAACTTGAGTTTCTTTTGATTGCTCACCATTTAGCTTGTCACAGATGGATTAGGATAGGTTGAATTGCATAAAACTTCTGAGTTAATACGTTTGCCTACTCTCATAAAGCTATGAGTCACTCAAAACTTTAGCATGTTGCTCTTTAAACTTTGTTTTTGTTGCAAAATAATCTGAAAAAAAAACTTTATATCAAATAAGATTGAAAAATGAAAGGTAACTGAAATATATAAGACGCATTAAAAAGAAGACAACAAAACAAAGCGGAAACACATATTATTATGTAACACTATCAAAGAACACCAATAGCATTTATGACTATATATATACATACAAAATAAAAATAGTAATCATGTAACCACCAAATCCTAAAACACTAGAAAGAAAGATGATAACATTTTCTCAAGTTAATTATATCTTCTAAGTGTTTCTTTTATTTTTATTCTTAGTTTTTAATAGAGATTTGCATTTTTTTTTATAGGTAATAGGTACTTTAGTGTAAAATATATTAATTTTTCATTTTTAAACAGATTTTTTTTTCTGTATTTCTATGTTAAAATTTGAGTAGACTGTCTAATATATTGTTTTTATAAGTTTGATTTTTGTTGTAGATGATTAACCGTTGAAAAGATTTGGTAAAGACATGGAAAGCATGAAAAAAAAATGAAATTTTGGACTTAGAGATATTAGACAATCTACAATATAATATACTAGACAATCTATGATACAAGAATGTTAGGCGGTCTACAAAGAGCTGATTAGATAATCAACAAATGTAAAAGGTCAAATTTAAAGGGATATTATGTATTTTCACGTGGGGCGCTGAGTGAGCCCATGTTTTGACTTCCTTAGGTTCAATAAACTCATATAGATGGTTATAAATATGACCCTTTTAGCTAAATAGAAGTGGAGAATTGGAATAGAAGAGGATAGTGTGTGGAGAGACATACTAGACTCTAGGTATGGGTCTTGGAGAGAAATGAAGATAACTGCGACTGATAGAAAAAGCTCTACTTGGTGGAAAGATTTATGTACAATTTGTGATGATCAAAATGACTTTAACTAGTTTGACGAAAGGATTCGTTGGAATATAGGTAATGGGAGATCTATACACTTTTGGGAGGATAAGTGGGTTGGTAACATTTTGCTGAAATAGAAATTTCCTAGACTGCACTCTCTCTTTAAACCCTGATAGTCCTGTTAGTGAGTTAGCAGAGCTGGTGAATTGTGGTAATGAAGTTCAAATAAGGTGGATTTTTCACTGGAGAAGAGAGTTATTTGTATGGAAAAGGAATCAGAGGTTTATTTACTAGCTTTACTCTCTAGTGTCTTGTGGAAGAGTGATCAACGTGATGGATAGATATGGAAGGATAATGACCTTAAGTGTTATATAGTTGCGGCAGGCTGCAAGGCCCTAAATGTACATGAACCACTTATTGGGGACCTTTGGTTTAAGTTACTCTAAAATGTTAAAGCGACTGGTCCTGCTCTTGTCTGTGCGTTAAGGGTATTATTAGGCAAGCTTCCTACTAGGGATAACTTGGTGAGGAGGCAGATTATGTTGTCTAGTAATGTTTGTCCTCTTTGTAATAATACAAAAGAAACTTCTCAACACATTTTCTTTAAATGTGTTGTTGCACAAAAGGTTTGTGATGTCTACGATAGCTGGATAGGCTCACACTCTGTTAGGCACAAGAATGCAGCAAACAACTTTGCGAGTTTTCATCTAGTATGGTGTAACAACAAGGTTAACACTGTGTGGCGAGGTATGTGGGTAGCAACAATATGGGAGATTTGGAAACATATGAATAATGTGATTTTTAATAATGGGGCCTACTGAAATTTTTGTCATGGCACAACTTAGAGCTTGGTCTTAGGCTAAGTTTAGGAGCAACAAGGTCAACTGCTCTTTCTCAGATTGGTGTTTGTGCCTTGTCCAATGTCTACCTAGTCTCTAGGTGTTTTGTTGCGTATTAGGATTAGGTTTTATTTATGTGTAGTAGCTATTGGATGTCAAAAAGCATTCCTGTGTAGAGGGGTAGGTAGGTTTGGCTGTGGTTTTTCTGTGTAAGTCAATGTTCAATGTTCTGTACAACAAACCTCAAGGGTAAGGTGGATATTGGTGGATGTCTGGCTATTGGTCTTTTTTGTGCAGGTCAATACTCTGTAGAATATACAAGGATCAAGGCTCGGCCAGAGATTGGAAGACGTAGCCTGATAAACTTTAATTGTTAGTTTAATTCCATGCATAATTACATTGATTCTGTTATTAATTTGGTTTAAATTTGAATTTATTTATCTGTTTTGATTCATTTTTGTTATTTAATAAGTTTTATTGTGTAAAGAGTGATTTTTGTTGAGAATTATGTTAAATCTGAAGAGAGAGAAAACAGAAGCGGGAAGAAGCAGAGAAATGGCATAAGTGGCTTTTTGCTTAAGCGAAGGATACAGCCTGGGCTAAAACTCACTTAAAGATTTTTTTCAGAAAGAATCCCTAATTGAATGCGTCAACGCTGCTGGAGCGTAAATTGAGAGATAACGGCCGCAATTTAGCCTAATGCAAGGAGCGAAAGATATAAAAGGCTAAAACTAGGTCAAACTCATCACTTATCACTCATTAAGAGACTCTTTGGACGACCGCTTGTGATCAAGATTCGTTCTTTTTCTTTTCTCTTGTATTTTATGGCTACATGCGTAGCTAAACTCTCTTATTCTTAGGATTGGATGTAATTTCTCAACTTTGAATGCACTCGTAACGTTGTTTGATATCATTAATTTCAATTACCTTTGTTTTACGTTTTACTCATCTTTTAATCTATCTTAGAATTCTTATTGTGACTGGAAAATACTCTTTGAATTTGGAACCAAACGTTTAACGCATTGCATATATAAGTTCATGGATGAATTATAGTGTAATGAATGTTTATAACAACTATTTTTAATGCTGATTAATCTGTTCTAGTAACTGGGAACAAAGCTAGGTATTTCAATTTATGGATTTCAAATCTAGAGGAATCAGGTTGAATGACTTTTATTTGCACAGATTGGTAATATTGGAAAAGATGATATTAATATACGATTAAGAGTGTATGAGAAGGAGAGTGTTGCAATTCAATCCCAAGATCTTTATTAATATTGACTTCACACATTTTACTATTAATTGTTTTGTTTTACGTCATTAATTCACTCAAATCCAAATTATGTTACGTGTTTCATTCATAATACATTGATACATATTTAATTTTCAATTATAAATTCTGTTCCATGTGGAGACGATACTCTACTTATTTTCTATATTACTTGAGGGCTCAGTACACTTGCTGGTCTTTTTGTCCAAGTCAATACTCTGTAGAATATACAAGGGTCCAGGCTCGGCCAGGGATTGGAAAATGTAGCTTATCCTAATTTACTGAGATCTCATTCTATGAAGCTCTCAATGGCATTGTATTGGTGTTATGCGTGGCTTTCTTGATGATGAAATCATATCATAATTATAACATGCTAGTGACAAGCAAAGGCAACACTTTGTTCAAGAAGTAGCAATTTTGAACAGCTTTGCAATTATTAGTCCATTATATTTATTAGAACTAAGCAGGTACGATGAAGTTTCGAATTTGTAACCAGGTAGGGAACTTTAGAATCATTTTCTTTTCTTTTTGTATTAGGGTTGGGACACTCTTAAGTACTCCCATTAATTTAATTTTTCGCTTTTAAAAAAATATATATTCTATTCAATTGTCTCGATCACTTTTAACATTACAACATGAATAAACTTAGAATTAATTTAAGACTCATAGATAAATAAACTAAAATTACTAAAATTATTGTGATTGCTAGTTGGTTTCTCTGGTATATAAATTTGATAACACATACCACTTTCATGATTTTAATCAATAAATAATAGTTCAAAATTTTATTCTAAAATGAAAAACGATAATTGTTTTAAAATGATAAAAATGCCACATATTTAAAAGACAAATGACTAAAATGATTTTTAAAAAATAAAATTATAGTTTAAATATTTTTAAAGTCAAATTGAACGTTATAAATAACATAAAAGACTAAAACTATCATTTGAATACACATTCACTTTTATTATTTTTAAAAAATATCATTTACTTCCTTTATTTTATTTTTAAATATCATATTGATTAAAATTTAAATAAAAAATTATAAAAATTAAAAATTTAAATATAAAATTAAATATTCTTTTATAAACAAAAAATTATAAAGAAAATAAGAAAAGATGAGTATCTTTATTAACAATATAAAGAAGGTGATATTCTATTAAAAATATAGTGAATATTTAATTAAAAAATGATGGAAAATATAAATATTATTTTATTAAAAATAGAAAAGAAAGTAAATATTTATTTTAAAGTTACAGAAAACATATATAAGTGTAATTTTTCTTAAAATTTATAATACATAATTCGAAAAGCGGTACTTTTATTCTAGTAGTCATCTCTGTCAAACATTTTAATATTACTTTCACTTCTACTTTTTTAGACGTTTATTTTACAAGCTTCCTACTAATAAAAAATCACTCAAACTATCTCAATGTACTCGCATCTGTCCCTATCTAAAATTGATTTTTATTATCTTTTAAATTATCCATAATTAAAATAATCTTACATCGCAATTTAAATTATCCTTTGTAAATTTAAAACATATTTTAACATTTAAAATATTAATTTAATATGTTTTTGAATTATATGAATAGAAATTTTTTTTATTGAATACACGAACTAAAATGATAGTTTTATTATAGACCCTTAGTCTTAAAGAAAAAAAATATTATATTATTTTATCATTTTTATATTTGACTTTAAGTTATATAGTTCGTTTTTGAATTTTAAATATTAAATATCTCTAAATTTTCCTTTTATGTCACGAGTACATCTTTATATTAAAGCAAATAATTTAGTTTATACTAATACAGAATAATTCATGCTCGTTTTCTTATAATTAAGATTTATATAAAATAAATATTTTACATATAAAATTTGTATGTTTTTATTTGTAATGAATAATTTATATTGTGATATAAGATAAATTTTTACACTTTAAAAATTATTAAGATTGAGTTTAGAAATAGGAATAAAATATAGTTGATTGAAAGAGACCAATACCAATTGAGTTTGACCATATAGATAAGGAGTTTTGGTCCTTATGTAAAGGTTGATTTTGATTTGTATTCTTACGAATAAAACAAGTTGAGAAGGGTTGACCTATTGTCATTTGGGGCTATACATGGTGGGGACCTATTTGTCAAAGAAAAAAAAACATAGTTAATTAAAAAGAGTAAATTATTGTTTTAGTTAATAGAATGTTACATCTTTACTATATGAAACTGATCAAGTTTGAAAATAAGTATATTGTTACGTTGAAATCTTTAAACTTAGTTATTACTATTATTAATAATTTAAACTAATATATAAACTAATATTATCATTAAATATTAAAAAAGTGAAATTTAAATTTAATTTAATTCTATAAAACTTATTTAATCAGATAAAGTTTTTTTTTCTATATATATAAATAGAAGACGACCCATTAATAAGTGACAGTTTACAAATTTAGATAACCGCTTACGTACATTGAGATCATTTTAAAATAATTATATATTTAATTTAATTTTATTTTATTTATAAAATCAGTTTAACAAAAACGAGGTTTCATAAATTTTTAATAATGAAATAACGTAATTCACGAATATACTTTTAAATATATATTTAAAAATTTCTTAATAGTTATAATTATGGTTGAAAACATCATACACTTTTAAATATTATAAAATGATGGTCTATTATTTTAATTGAAAATTCGGGTATGAAGATAAAAATAATATTTTGAAAGATGATTTGGTTTTCTTAGTTAGTAGGTAGTGTGAGAAATGCACATATAAAAATGACAAAATCAGTAATATTAAAATTGTCTTATTGAAATATTAAAGATTCTAACTCTCCAAATTATATATTCCACTTTGTCATTCCTAGATCGTAATATTTTGGTCTTTCTCTTAATACAACGTGCTTTCTTCGTATTCTGAATCCCACTAATAATATTTCTCACACCTCGTCCAAATTCCAACACTAAAAGACAAGTTAGGTTTGCATTTACACGATACATTAAAGAGAAAAACCCTTGAAATGTAGCTTTAAATAAAATTATAGGTTTGAATAATTTAAATAATAAAATATAATTAAGAAAAATATCGTACTAGAATTTCAAAATAAGATGCTTTTACCAATATTAAGTTATCGATAAACAGATAA
>Ga0099825_1007856_pt1 | contig 12846 bp, 12 predicted proteins | sample SiratroredBW_FD_76838 | JGI IMG/M metagenome (GOLD analysis project Ga0099825, IMG submission 76838) | Root nodule microbial communities of legume samples collected from California, USA - Siratro red BW | ecosystem: Host-associated > Plants > Roots > Nodule | place: USA: California | collected...
AAAAATGAAGGAGGAAAGTACATCTCTAGTTGACACAAGAGAATGATGGCTTCATTTTCTAACTCATCCAACCTCGTAGGATCAATTACTTTCCTACAAATAGCATTGAAGAATAGGCAAAGATGAGTGATGACTTGTCTAACATTTTTTGGTAGAATTCCACGAATAGCCACTAAGAGAAGGTCTTGCATCAGAACATGACAATCATGAGATTTTAAGCCAATAGGTTTCAAATCTTCCATTGCTACCAGGCTTTTGATATTTGAAGAGTATCCTTGTGGTACTTTAACTCCTCGCAAACACCCTCAGAAATTGATCTTTTTAGATTTTGACAAAGTATGACATGTTGGTGGCAAGTACGTTCATTTATCATGAGGTTGGGGCTGTAACTCAAAGCGAACACCCATCTCAACCTAATCCTTACGAGCATTTATTCCATCCTTTGTTTTACCTTTAATATTTAACAATGTCCCAATTATACTATCACAAACATTCTTTTCCACATGCATTACATCTATACTATGTCTAACATCTAACTTCGACCAATATGGAAGTTCAAAGAATATAGATTTCTTCTTCAAAATGTTTCTCACACCACTATGCTTGACAATGTTCCCATAATTGACTTCGATGTTACTCACTCGGTTATACACTTCGTCTCCAGTTAAGGATGGAGGTGTAGTTTTGTCTTCCTGACAACCATTAAAAGCTTTCTTCAACTTGAGACAAGGGTGGTTACGTTTCAAAAACTTTCGATAGCCAATGTAACATGTCTTCCTACCATATTTTAGCTAATGTTAACTTGTGTTTTGTTCACATATCGGGCAAGCATGATGTCCTTTGACACTATAACCACTCAGATTTTCATATGCAGGAAAATCATTAATCATGCAAAATAACATTACTCGAAAATTGAAATTGGCCTTCTCATGTGCATAAAAACCTCAACACCTTCATCCCATAACAATCTCAAGTCTTCTATCAAAGGACTTAGATAAACATCTGTCATTTTTGGGTTGCCTTGGTCCTGATATCATCATAGATAGCATCATATATTTTCTCTTCATGCACAACGAATACGGCAAATTGTAAATAAATAGCAAAACAGGCTATGAACTATGTTTGCTACTTAAATTACTATATGGATTCATTCCATCAGTTGCAAGACCAAGTCTGAGATTTCTTGGATCACTTCCAAATTTAGGATACAAAAAATTGATTTTCTTCCATTGTGGTGAATCGGCAGCATGTCGTAACAACCCATCACATTTTCTTCCATTTGCATGCCATGTCAAGCTCTTTGCATCGTTAACATTGGCGTAAAAACGTTTTAATCGAGGTATGATTGGAAGATACCACAATACTTTTGTAAGAGGACCCCTTTTTCATGTCATCTTCTTCCCCGTCATTATCCTTTACTTTATATCTTGATAGCCCGCATCTTGGACACTTACGAAATCTTTCGAATTCTTTTCTATACAATATACAATCATTTGGATAAGCATGTATTTTTTGGTAGTCCATAGACACAATATCTTCTTTGCCTCATAGTGACTGGTCGGCAATGTATTACCTTGAGGAAGTATTTCATGCAAAAATTCAAGCAAATCAGTAAAACTTCTACCAATCCACCCATTTCTTGCCTTCATATTAAATAATCGTAATACTGCTGAGAAACGTGAAAAACTTGATAAACCAGGATACGATTCTATTCTTGAATTATCTTTCAATGAATCATACACTTAGGCTTGGTGGAAACTCTCTTCTTTAATATCACGAATCATATCTTCCATGTAATCTTCAAAATACATATTAGAATGTTCACACTGATGTGCCTCAGATACATATGGTAAGTCTATAACTTCACCATGCCAAGTCCACGTTGTATAGTTCTTCAAGAAACCATCACAAAGAACATGCTCTTGTATTAACTCAATATCTACTCTTTTTCCATTCACACAATTCACACAGGGACAAAAATATCTTCCATTTATTCCTACTCCATTCCATATAGCAAATTCTATAAAATCTTCAACACCTTTTTCATACACATCACTGATCCGACTTGCATTTATCCAACTTCGATCCATCACTACATTTAGTGAAAGATTTTAATATCAAATAAAATACAAAATTTTCGGGGATCGAACATCCTCGGACTCAACCCAAACGTGTTTCTTATATATCAAACTATACGCAAATACCATTTCAATACAGAAAAACATTCCAATCTTACAAACATTTTAATATTCAAGAATGACCAAATAAAATACAAAATTGTCGAGGATCGAACATCCCCGGACTCAGCCCAAACACGTTTATTATATATCACACAAAAAGCATTTCAATACACACAAGCATTCCAAATAACCATTCTAATAGAGACAAACATTTCAAAGACGATAAAAACGAACCGGTTAGAGAGCAGTGGTGCAGCGGTGGTGGCCAAACAAGAAGATGATTTGAAAATCACAAATACAACAAAAGGAACACTTGCAAAGACCATAAAAACCAAACTTAAGATTCAATAAAACATCAAAACGTGAAAAAAAAAAAAACAATAAGGACCAAGGTGGAGTAAAACCTTAGAGTAAATCATGTTCAATGGAAAATGAAAGGCCAAAAATGAGTAACAAGGCAAAGTGATGGAGGAAATGAGAAGAGAAGGTCAAGGAAACAAGAATGGCGCTCAAAATCACCAAAGAGGTGCTCGGAACAGTGAACGGTGAAGCCGGGAGCAGAGGACCGAGAAGAAAAAGTGAAAACCAAAATCGTGGGGGCCACTTAAAAGACATATGACGTCGGTTCGAGCCTTCCAACCGACGTCATATGCATATGACATCGGTTTAATGGGTAAACCGACGTCATATATAACCCTAATTTCACACAAAATGTTTCCCCAAATTTGTCTGATCCTATATAATGTCGGGTACAGGGAAAAACCAATGTCAACTGTAGTGCGTATAACGTCAGTTGGAACCTGCCAACCGAAGTTATCTATTTAGCGCTAAATTAAAATGTAAAAATTTTGAATTTTTATTTTTACTGTATTTTTTTAAGATGGTTGGAGTTGCCAAGAAGTACAAACTATAGTATATGGTCAGCCGTCTTGATTCCATACAATCGCCCTCCTTGGGAGTGTATGAAGCAAACCTCTTTTATGTTATCCATGATAATTCCTGGCAATCAAATGGAAGCAATGACATCGATGTTTACTTACAACCACTCATCAAAGAATTAAAGGAATTATGGTTTGATGGAGTGCAAACATTTTGTAAAAAATAGGTTGGACTGAGTTCAAGAGGGGGTGAATTGAACTTTAAAAATTTTCACAAAACTGGAAAGTGATTTAAGAATGAGAACGAATTATCTTTATAAAATCAATTAACTGCACAGTTCTGGATGTCCAGTAAACAATTCAGTAAACAGATGCTTAGATTATACAGCGGAAGTATTATAGATTCGATTAAACAATTTATTGAACTCTCCAAGAATCAGAATACAATCAACAAGATGATTAGATTTTAATCCATCAATTAAAATGATACCAGCAGTTGAATAATAGCTATCAAGAAGAGTAGGGAGAAAAGAAAGAACACAAAATTTTTATCCTGGTTCACCCTTCCACAAGGGCTACGTCCAGTCCTTTGCCAAACCAGCAAAGATTTCCACTAAAATGATCCAAGATCAATTTTATGCCCTTGCTCCCATCAAGTTACACACTGCTGCCCGCAGTACTTACTACTCCTAGCCGTAAACCCACCACACTGAACCCTTTAGCTGGTGTTAAACCAGTATAGAAACCCACTGCACTGCCCAATTACACTCCAGTAATTGAATACAATAAGAACATAATACAGTTCAAGTCAATGAACCGCACTATACACAATACAAAATGGATTGAGATCATGTGTGGAAGACTTAGCTCTGGTCCAGAACCGAAGTAGTTGATCCTCACTTAAGTAATGCTCCAAGATTCACGATCTTTATGATTTTTTGTGTGTAAATCAATTTCAAAGCAGTTTGCACAAAAAGGGCGCTTATGATCTCTAAGGAATTCTCAAAAGGATATTTTCGAAATCTCAAAAAATTATGAAAATGATAGAGACAATTCCTTTTTATAGTCAATTCTGATTTAAAACTGCTTAGTTGTCACTGGTTCAATTAATTGAACAAACCATTTAATCGATTGAATTGACCGTTAGTTGACTCAGTCAAAGATTCCAGTAGTAACAGAAATAACTGTCACATTCAATCGATTGTTTTAAAAATTGAACTGATTGAAAAATCTTTTTCAGCAAAAATCAGTTTAGGTTCTTTTTCTCAAAACCATGTTAATATTGATAAAACCATTTTTTAAAACACATGAATCTTGAGCCTCTTCAAGAGTGATGATCAATATCATTAATGGTTGAGTACCAAGCTCACAAACACATCTACCTAAGCTTAGGGACCTTTGACCGAAACCACAGGAACTGCAAGTGGCTCAAGCATATCTTCTCTTGATCACATATGGTGCAGTAGGCTCCAACAGGTCTTCCAATCAACCCGTGCTTGGTGTAGTCCAACACTCCATCAAGCTATACTCTTTATTGTCTTCATCAAATCACAATGTGACTATAGTGGTAGTAGAACTATGTTCATTTTTTTGACAATTATGTGTGAAAACTTTAAGTCAATCCGACCTTGATAAACTTGAGTCTTGCATGATTCAAACTCTTTGTCACTTGGAAATGTTATTCCCTCCTACATTTTTTTACAATCATGGTTCATTTAACATGTCATCTGGCTGGTGAGGCAAAACTATGAGGTCCTGTACATTATCGTTGGATGTATCCCATTGAAAGGTAAATATTTTTGTCACACTTTGTAATTTTTTGAAGTGTTTAGTTTGATTGGCCTAATTGAAAAGTCATGTTTTAGGTATTTGTGACCCTTAAAATCATATGTTCGAAACAAGACACAACCTGAAGGTTCTATTGTTGAAGGATACCTAGCTGAGGAGGTTCTCTCCTTGTTTTGTCAATATATGGAAGGGGTAGAGACTAGAATGAATAGACCTTCATGTGTGGATGATTCATCTAATCTAGATAGTACTCAATTGAGTACTTTATTTCCAGCAATTGGTAGAGTAGTAAGTGCCTCGTCAACTTTTGAGATGTCAACCATGGAAAGAACTCAAACACATCGATATGTCTTATTTAATTGTCCTAAGGTCAAGCTGTACATTGAGTGAGTATTTTTAAATTGTGCTAAATTGAAGCCTTACATTTTCATGGGGTTATTAGTAATATGTTGAAATCGAATATTGGTTTCCTCGAAGGGTATGCAGAATATGCTTTTCAAATTTGCATATGCATTATTTCGATGATATGTTGACACACTAAATCAATATTTTTTGTAGATTAATACCCCAGACATATTAAATACAGTTTCAAATGATCTTAAGTATCTAGCCCAAGGTCCAACACCACATGCGAGACGATTTTCTGCATTCAATGTAAATGGATTCAAATTTAGAACTGAACATCGAGAACATGAGTTAAAAATCCAAAATAGTGGAGTTTTTTTAACTTCATCAACATCATGTGTTGCAAGTAGTTTAGATCAAAACATCATGGAAGCAGATTTGGCATATTGTGGAAAATTGGAAGATATAATCGAGCTTAATTACTATGGTCATTTTAAAGTTACATTGTTCAAATGTAAATGGGCTGACACCACAAGGGATAGGGTGTTCAGAAAGGATCCTTGGGGTTTCACTTGTATTAATTTTTCAAGATTAATTCACATAGGAGATCGTGAGGATCATGATTCGTACATTGAAGTTTCACAAGATGAAATGGTATATTATGTGAATGATGAGGTTAATAAGGACTGACCAGTTGTTGTCCATTTGAAAGCACGAGACTTGTATGACATGGGAGAAGAAGATACTGAACTTTTTGAAATTCAACCATGTCCACGACAAGACTTAAATCAGTTTTTCAATGATTCTGATCAATTGGCACTGTTTAGGGACAATGAAGATGATGACTTATTAAATGAGGATGATGAACTTCCTGAAAATGATTCAATGTCAAAATAATAACAACAGAAAGAGATCCAACTGCACTGTTTATATTAATTTTATCTTTTCATATATCTGCATATATGTTTAAAAATCTCATCATTTTTTAATGCTTGTGTTCAATTAATTGATATTCTTTGTTTCTTTTACAGATATGCCTAGACCCAAAAGAATTAAGAATTTGCTTAAGTCAATGGTTGTAACTAATTCAGACCCATCTGTGGGCAACTATGTCCAGATTAATGATACATTTATCACTACACAATAGCAACCAACATCTCCATCTCTGATACCGCAGTCTCCATCTCCATTACCACAAGCCTCTAGATCTTTACCACCAAAAACCTCACAACATGCAGCACCACAAAACTCACACCTTCAAACTGCAGAATCTGCACATAGGGGAATTCCATTTTTTGTCCATACACAAACCTCTGAATCTGTTGAACCACAATCTTCTGAATATGCAGCAGCACAATCTGGACAACCCCAATCCTCTACATCTGTTGAACCACAATCTTCTGACTATGAACCAACACAATCCTCTCAATCTGTATCACCAACTTCTGATTCTAAACCTGAACGAGTTCAACCACAAAGAGGAAGGCAGTCAAACCACTATTGGTTTGTTGATGCTATAGGTAGAATTTGTTTTTATTCTTCAAAAAACAGCCATTATTTCTATGTTTATTGTAATGACAACACCTTTTTTTTCTCTTTTTAGATCAGGAAGGAGTTACTCAAAAATTGAAGGTCAAGGTTAAGGATGCTCATAATTTGCCTAGTAAATTAAGGGTGGTGGTCAACTATGATGATAAGTATAAACCAATTGGAGAGGCATCTGGTTTACTGGTAGGAGTTTGTGGGCAGCTATCTACAAATCATATTTTGTTTCCCATCAGTTTCGAAAGATGGTCTGATATGCCAGATGCTTACAAAGAGAATGTGTGGCACTACAAAAAAATATGAATTATCTACGGAAATTACATATGGATGAAAATCAGTATATAAAATTCACATTACATATGGAATTTTACATACGGATTTGCACCCGTATATAAATTCAGCATTACATACGAAATTACCTACGGATTCAAATCTGTATGTAATATCAACATTACATACGAATTTTTATGTACGGATTTGCATCTAGGATATTATTTATGGATTTAATCCGTATGAAATTTCGTATGTAACATAATCCGTATTGAGAAACAAAATTACATACGGATATGTACCCAGAATATTACATACGGATTCAATCTGTATGCAAATTCCTAAAAAAATATTTGCATTATTATTATCGTAAATATTGTTATTACAATTAATGTTATTATTAATATTATTAATATTTTATTAATATTGTTATTAATATAATAATATTATTGTTGTCATGAATATTGTTAATAATAATAATTATTATTAGTATAATAATAATTATTATTAATATTAGCATTTATATTATTATTATTATTATCATTTTTAAAATTATTATTATTATTATTATAATTATTAATATAATAAAATTAGTAATATAATTGATATTATTATATTATTATTATTGTTAATATTATTAATGATATTATTACTATTATTAATATTGTTAATGTTATTATTGTTATGAATATTAAAAATAATACTATGACTAGATATTCTTAATATTTTTAATAAAATTGTTATTATTATTCATTATATTATTAATAGAATATTATTATTAATATTAATATTACAAATATTATTAATAATATTAATATTGATACTATTATTAATTATAAGCACAATAATAATAATAATTACAATAGTCATAATAAGAATGATAATAGTCATATTGTGACAACAAACTTAACTTGGTTTAGTGGAAGCTGAGTTTCATTGATGCATGTGGGACTAAGATAATACTCTCACCTCATGCACATTGTCCATAATATTGATAATATAAATAAAATTAACTAAGAGAATAGTAGAAATAATTTTAAAAAATAGATATAATAATAATAATAATAAAAATATGATATAAAAGTAGTAATAAATTAAAAAGAAAAACTGTAATTAATATTTTTAAAAAAGAATATTTGTTACATACGGAATAAATCTGTATGTAAATTACATACGAATTTTTCCATATGTAAAATTCTATAAGTAAATTACATATGTAATAAATTCGTACAGAAATTACTTACGAGCTTATTAATTACGGATTTTCAATCGTATGTAAATCTATATATAAAATGATTATATACAAATTTTTGGTCATTATATACGGATTTTACCTGTATATAGTTTTAATGTTTTTTCTAGTGTCAATCTCCAACAGGGAGGACTATTTCCTTCAGCAATCTAAGCGCCTTTAAATATGAGGTGCTTAAAAACTACAAATGTAAATGTAAATAGATAAAATAAAATAAGAATATGTAAAAGAAATCATAAAATTTTGAGATCAAGAATACATTTGAAAACCCATGACGATGTTAAGTTACTAAACGTTCCAAAACTAATTAGATGATATAATAACCACTAGACAATTTCTTGAAATAAAAGATTATGAGTTTTCATGATAACAAATATAACAAGACTAGTTAAGGGATATAACAAAGCTTAATTATGTAGTAATCAAAGGTGAAATGATAAATATCAAGAACCACAATATACCGAAAAAACATGTAACGTACTACACAATCCCTTATTAATCAAGGTACTAGACGATACCATTAGTATATGTCTGACAAACAATCTAATAGTGCATATCACACCGAATGATATCATCAGGTGATTATAAAGCACATAGATGCTGAACAATCATAAAAGATTACACGATACAAAGGCAATGATCAGCCATAATGTAGCAAAAGAGAAAAACTTCGTGAGCACACTAGACAAACATTTTATCTTCCGCATGTTAGATGATCAAACATATTAGGGTCTGTCTAAACTCAATCTAAATGCTTTCTGATGTTGCTTAAATATTTTCAAACCTCATATAATTATATTAAATAGAGTTTTTTTATATTGAATTAGTTAATGTGTTCTCAGAAGTTTTCAAGACAAAGCATGTTTTGATTCTCATATTTAATGCATTTAAAAAATGTACTTTGGATCTTATTTATATGATTTGCTTGAAATGAAATAAATCCTTGATCAAAGTATGATCACTTTACACAGTTAAAATTATACAGAGCTAGAAAGTTTTTGAAAAATACATTAACAGTGGAATGTGTAGATTAGAAACTGAGAGATATTATAGCAGTTGGATAGGGCAACCACTTTAATATCTAGATATCACAACATTTGGGTCAGCAACTGTTGTAGTATCTCCCCTCTCATTTAAACCACAACAACATATACCACAACGGTTTTGACCTTAACCGCTGCAGTATTTTATATATTACCACGGTTATGGTCAAAACTGTTGTAATATGTGTTTTTTATTTAAAAAAAAATGCAGCAGCAATTCATTGTCGCCGTAACCTTGAAATACAAATTTTCTAGCATAACAAATTTCCCAACCAGAAATTCAAGATACAATATTTACAAAAAATAATTTAAATCTATACATTATAGAAATCTATACATAAATATAACTCAAATCAATATAATACATTATAAATGTTACACTACACACTATAAGTATTTACTTCTCATTGAAATGAAGTATTTTGCCCATTCTCTTCAAATTTCTTCTATAGAGTTAAAGTCTAATGGCTTTGGATCTGAAAAAAAACTTGAAATAGGAAAATAGTGTTATTAGTCATCATCATATGAAACTTGGAAATAATTTTATGTAATTTGAACACTTTCATACTTGGAACAACATTGTCTGGCACGAGATATTGTCAATATTATTACTTGCGATGGGAAGAAAAGGGTAGATAGACATGAATTGTTAGGCAAGTGGAAGTCTAGGTTGACAATGGCTAGCTTTTCTCAATATCCTTTAAGTTCATACGTGAATTATGTCATAAAGAGTTTGCTTAGGTGTTATTCAGAACATTATAATCTTGTGAAGAAGGATGAGGCAATGTTGTTGGGATGGAAGGACAAAAATTTGATTTCAGCTTCATCATGGCATTGATTACACGCAGAAAGGAAATATTGTAGTTTGGGTAGAAATATGTTGCTGACAGAGGTTTATGTTGATTTCCAAGGCCATTTATCCCTTATCATTATTTAAACGTCATTGTTCTATAAATTATAATATGGAGTTTCATATCATAGTGATGCAGACTACTATTTAACAATTCTTTTATAAAATGTTTATAATGTACAGTGTTTTGGTTTACAAATATTGTACTTGTTCCTGAAACTTATCCTATGTCTCTATTAGCACCAGTGTGTTGCTATGATGATTTGATGAAGCCAACCAAGTGAAGAAGTTCAGGACCCTAAGAGCATACGTGGAATGCATAAAGACTTTATGAAGATTGAAGACTTGGTCTAGAACTTACGAGTGTGTGTTGTGGGGTAAGGTTGAGGTCTAATTAGTGAAGCATGCAATCTTAATCAATTATAAGCTCCAAATATATTTTCTGAATTAACAAAAGTTTTGAAAAATCATTAAAATCAAAACTTGCGTTTTAAATAACTGTTTTAACTAACTGGAGAAAAATAGTCGAATATTTGAAGATTCAATCGACTGAATTTTTAAATGACAGTTATGTTTAAATAGCTGGCGCGAAATTTTGCAAGTTAACAAAAATCATTTTACACATTTTCTGAGCACGAAAATTTGAGATTCCAAAGAGAGAAAAGAGAGCAAATGCGCCGGTGAGTCTTGTGATCAAAGATCAATCAAAGTTTTCATCAAGAACGGTTTTCTTGAACTGCTGTTGGAGCTATCATCTGACTGAGACTGTTCTTCGCTGATTTGATCATCAAGACTAAGCCTTCTATACCTTTACCTGTTTTTTTTTGTATTTGTTTGTATAGAAGTGCTTATATTACAGTAACCTTGTTCGTACATCATCTGTTTTGACATTTATTCTGAGTTCTTGAATTGCCTGGGTTGGTAATTTTGTTCTGTACAGTGGGCTCTGTACAGGGTGCGACTTGCTATGGGTTTCAGCAAGGGTCTTCGTGAAACACACAGTGGGTTTCTGTATGGTTTCTTGTTCTGCTGTGGAATCAGCAGTGGTCTACTGCGGGTTGCAGTGAGAAGTTTCTGTGTTATACAGTGGGCTCTGTATAACGTTACTTGTGGTGGGTTTCAGCGAGGGAGTTCTTGAAGCACACAGTGGGTTCTGTGGTGTTTCTTGGTCTGTTGTAGGGTCAGCAGGGGTTGGCTGCAGAGTGCAGTGTTGTCTTGCTGTAGGCAAGCGTTGTAAACTAGATCAGGTTGATCAGTTTAGTGAAATCCTTACTATGTGTAAGGGACTAGATGTAGCCCTGCTGTTGGGTGAACTAGTATAAAAATCTGTTGTGTCCATATTTTCTCTTGCTCTCTCTCTTTATTGTTCTTGCTGAATTTCTTGAATTTTTCAGAATTAAGTGAATCTTTCTAATTGAATAACTTCATCATTTTCTGAAAGCATTTTCAAAAACAACCTAAAATCAGTTATTCCATTTTTAACACACTCTAATCCAAACTGCTCTGAATCTGCTAACAACCAGTATATCAGTTTCCTGCAAATCAGCAATTTCACAATTTGCTGGGTTAACTGTTTAGCAGTTTATTTTACCAGAAAACCAAGTCTCTCATTGTTGTTGATCAAAGACTGTTTTCACACATTTAACAAAGTTTATATTGTTTAATAAAAAGTTTTTTTTAAACCTGTCAAGGTTGATAAACTTGAAGTTGATCAGTTCTTTCTGTGTGGTTACGTTCTATTCTGCTTCTGTGCAATAAACTAAATCGCTTCCGTACTTACATTTAAATTTAAAAAAAATTGTTTGATCTGTTGCATTGTACTGTGACTGGATTAGATTCTGTCTACTGATTCATTCTACTGTCTTGCTTGGTAAAGACAATAAAGATCCAGTTTGTTAAACGAATTTGAATTTCTTAAAAGGTCAACTAGTTTTTTGAAAAGGATTTTGAAATCCAATTCACCCCCCCTTGTATTTCAGCCAAAACAGTTTCTTTCAGTCTCCAATACAAAATTAAATAATTTCACGATAAGATTATTGACAGCTTGCTACATTCTTATGTGACAAAATTTGTTAATTACCATTTTTGTCTCGGTAAGATTGTTTGCATAAGCTGATAAATGGTGCCTGGGTCTGTATATATGTATTTGAAATGGATGGTAATTTTTTTTTGCTGTGGCATGGTGGATTTTCCATGTTTTTGACTATGTACCATGATTGTTGCAAATACTTCTCATGCTTTTGAGATATCTATTTCAAACAATACAAGTAGTCATACATATCAACTGTTACACACTCATCATTTTCTAAATTTACATTCAGAAACATAAATAGTAAATGTATAAGAAGGAACTTCATTCCATGTTATCTTGAAACTTTTGAATGTAAAAGTAACTTAGTCTCTTTAACATGTAATATTATTTTCCTCATTATCTGAATAAGCACTTACAATATGTTTGGATGTAATGATATTTATAATATAAATAATTTTTGACAATGAAAAAATGACAATTTATGAAAGACTCAATCCTCCAAAACCATTTACAACATGTCACATCACATTACCAAAAATTACATGATCGTCTTTACAATTATATATATATATATATATATATATATATATATATATAAAATAAAATATATAAAATATATATAAAAAATAGAAATATAAAATATTATTAAAAAAATATAAATAA
>Ga0099825_1007858_pt1 | contig 12843 bp, 8 predicted proteins | sample SiratroredBW_FD_76838 | JGI IMG/M metagenome (GOLD analysis project Ga0099825, IMG submission 76838) | Root nodule microbial communities of legume samples collected from California, USA - Siratro red BW | ecosystem: Host-associated > Plants > Roots > Nodule | place: USA: California | collected...
AAAAAAAAAAAAAAAAAAAAAAAAAGACTAAAATTAGACTATAAGTTCTACTAATTAAAGAGAAATTAATTTAAGTTTTTCGTTCTAATTTTGTTTATTCTGTGAGAAGTGATGATTGTTAGTTACCATGTTGGCAGGGTGACCCCAATGAACGAGCCAATCTGGAAGATTCCAGGACTTGACAAGGTCAACGAAAGGCCCAAAAACGGAACCCACGGCTTCAGCTGTTGATAGATAGCAGAAATTGGTATGATAGATTAATAGGAATAAAAGCAAAAGTAGAGAAATGTTTGGAAGCGTTGACCTCCGGGTAAGAGAGCAGCGGCGCAGAGCAATGGGAAGGGAGAGAAAGAGTGGAGGGTGATTTGGGTGTTGTCTCTGGATTTGATCGGTTCCAGTTGGAGGGGCGAGTTTTGCTTTGATGCGAGACACTTGGAGAAGGAGTGGCGGGACTGGAACAGAGCTGAGGAAGGAGAAGAGAGAGAGAAAGCAACTGCCATGGCCATTTTTGTAAAGAAGCAATGTGGTGTTGCAGTGTGAGAATGAGGGAAAGGTGAAGCAGTAGCAGATATGATCTCGAGAGGAATAGGGAGTGGAAAGGTGTGGAAAGAGACACGCCTACTATGTCAAATGCAAAGCTATACCATGCGATGGAAGCTACTACTCTATGCCTCTCCGCGTGGCCACCACACGCTTCTTTCTTCCCTTTTTTGGGAGATAAATAAATAATACTCTATTTAAAAATGTGCACAATATCATATTATAATCGTACAATTATTACAACTAATTATATCATCAACTTGCCATTTATGAATAACTTAGAATTTGCTTTCACATGTCAAATAAGGTATTATTTAGAATTCAAGAGAAATTTTTTTATCAATCGGATATTTGATTTTATAGGTTTAACAACCAAAATTAAATAAAGTATGATAAAGATTTTAAAAGAAATGCTTATTATGCTTTAACAATAATCACACAAATAAGATGATATATGATAAGATGAAATTATAACATTTGGTCGAATTAGGAAAGCATAAACTATTAGGATGTTAGGATGTGATAAGCTAGTATCACAATTTTTAAATTATGTGAGTATTTGAGAAAAAGGAATATTAAATGTGAAAAAAAAAATATTCAAAACAAGACTAATGATAAAAGATTGCACACAAGTGGAGTAGATAAATTATAATAAAATCTTCTCATTTATGATAAAACTTTATTTTTCAATAAGGATTTTGATGCTAAGTGTTGGTTAGTACAATTTAGTGTTACAGTTAGAGATAAAGACAACTTTTTTCTATAGAATTTTATAGGATAATGTCTATACGTAGTAGTTTAAGGGTTTATAGAAATTAGGAAAAGATGTGTCTTTTGTAGAAATGTTTGTATGATTTGAAATAGAGTCCAAAGAAATAAAACATGAGATTTGATAATTTTCTAAGAGAGACAAAGTTTTAGAGAAGCAGTTTTGATATTTGTTTTTATGTTTTGACAAAAGAATATTGGTGTATGTTCTTGCTCTATCCTTATAATCAATCAAAATGAAAATGAAATAAAAAAAATTAAGTTTGGTGTTTGAAATGGAGATCTTGGTCTCCTAAACCAAACCACTAAGATGAACATATAAAGGGATCAGATGGTTGGATAATTGCATCTATCTCAACAAGGATATTTGAAGAACATGACTAAAAGGTTTAGGATACACGAATCTAAGTCTATGGGCCACCTTTGGGTCATCATATGGAGCTCTCAATTACTGAACTTCCTAATTCTAAGAAAGATAGGAGAGAGATAAAAATTATTCCATATGCTAATGAAGTGAAGAGCATAATGTATGTGATAATATGTAGTAGATTTGGCATATGTTATAAGTGTGGTTAGCATATTCATGGCAAATCCTAAATGTGCTCATTAAGAGAGTTTGAAGTGGGTGTTGATATATGTGAAAGGAATGACATAATCTAATCTAGTGTATAGACGGTCTACCCACAGTAGGAATGTTGTTAAAGGGTTTGCAGATGCAGACTATGCAGAAATGTTGATACCATAAAGATGCTTTATGGGTATGTTTTCACATTATTTGAACCTTCAGTTTGTTGAGAAGTCAATTTATTATCAGTGATAACTTTATCTACTATCCAAAATGAGAATATCAAACTCATAAAAAGGTAAAAAAAGGCAATATAGTTGAAAGAGACAGTAAAGAGAGTTGAATATTGTAGAAGATTGTATGACTACGCATTATAATAGTCAAAGTGTCACACATTGATTATCATATATACTAAAAGATGACCAAACACATGAATAATAGATTACATTCTACTAAAGAAGTTGTTGAATTTGAAAAAGTCAACAATACGAAAATAACTTCGAACTACCAAAATTTTTCAATAATTTAAAATTAAAGTAAAAACTCAGAAATATAATGATTCACTATCAAATCACGTATACACTAAACAAAACATAAAAGATTTGAAACAAAACGCATCTAATAATATTAAGTTCAAATATGTTTACCATTATCAAAAATAATAATATTATATCATTTTAACAATTATTTTATTCAAAGTCTATTATGATCTTTCTCTCTAACGTTAACACGAAATTTTATCAATCTCGACTAAGAATTTTTTTTATAAATGTGATTCAGGAAATTTTGTTTGCCATTATTAAAATAAAATAGGAAAAGTATTTTATTTACCAACAATGTCAAAAAAATATCTCTCACCAATGTCAATCAAAATTAATATAGCCACCATTAAAGAAAAAAATCTACGTTAATATTAATATGTCTGACCTCAATTAAAAATATCTCCACACGTTTTAGTCGAAAAATAATCTTAGTCAATATCTGCAAATAAACATCATCAAACTGATATTTTTAATCACTAAATATTTTTTATTTAAAATAATCTTGTTGTATTTATCATAATTCAAGCACTTTGTAAAAATTAAAATTTAATAAATTTGAATTATTTTACACAAATAGAATATTAAAAAATGAAATAATTCAAATTAAAAATAACTTAAATTTGACTTTAATTTTGTTAAAATTGTGAACTTGTATGATTTAACACATAGTGAAGGAAGCAGAGGTACACAATGTGTTCACTGTGGTTGAGCATGTCTTATGTTCAACTGAGCATGTTTTCATCTTCTTTCTTGTTGACTCATTCCTTCTTCCTTCCTCCATTTTTCCGTTGCTTGTCTTTATGAGCAAGCACAGCACAAACTTTAGGGGTCGCAAATCTGGGTCTTTCTGTTCTCTAAAATGTCTCTTTAGGTTCGTTTGATATGATACAGATAGTAGGAAAAGAAAGAAGAAAAGAAGTGAGAAATTCACACTTTCTTCTATTTCCGTATAATTTTTGGACAGAAAATTGACTCTAACTGGGCTTCCTGTAATCCATTATCAAATTTATCAAATCAATTATCAAGGTTCTATCAATTTTTAAATACATTTAATTTCATTTTTCTATTTATATCTGACTAAAAGACAAATTTTCAGTCTAATTATTTTTTACTTGTTTCTGGTTTGTTTATTTTAATCTACCATATGGCCCACCTTTTTCTTTCCTATCTATTCAAAGAGAAGAGAAGTACATTCAAAATAAGGGAGGAGAAATTGCAAAGTGAGGAAGAATCAGACAATCTGCCTGGAAAGGTTGAAGGTTTTAATTTCTATAGAAATTCTAGTTAGTTTTCTTGAAGCCTCACCAAATTTTATATTTCAACCTTATTAAATGTATCCTTCATCACCGCATTATGATTATGAAGGGGTTGTTCCGGTTGCTGTTCCCCCTTGGAGCTCGAGTGATAAGAACTAAGTCCATGCAAATACGCCCTTCCCTCCATAACCTTTTTCAAATAATAATTTGATATTTCGCTTCAATTCCTCTCGATTTTTTCGTGCCAACTTGAAAACGTAGCAAGTCATCAAATATCACGTGTAAAAATTACAGAGCTCGGCAAAAAGAATTTTCATCCTGGTTCTTGTGAGTGTGGCTTTGACAACCAAAACCACCAAAAGAATAACAGAAGCAAGAAAAACCTAATTCTAATTTTAGAGACAAATGTACAAACAGGACGGTAGAAAACGACACTCAATAAGATTCTGCTCATTCCTGCGTCTCACCCCTCCTGGTCCATGAGCTGTAAAGCGTGGTAATTTTAGAAATTCACAGCAAACCATTTTCTTCAATCTTTATGTACCCTACAGTAGTTCATAATAATATTAGGACACTGGAAAAAATCAAACAAAAATTCTGTATTGTATAAAAATTAAGAAGTTATAAGAGTATGCTGAAATTAACATAAGTGCAAGCAAGCCCTGACTGAATAATGACAAAAAACAAGGCAATAATTAAATATCTAAATATATCAGTAATCTAATCTTAGAATGTTGCACATCCACGATTTTCAATTTTAACTTAAATCCATAGTTCGACTCGGTAATTTCCAGTGTATCTCAACATTTTTATATTGATGATTAAGAACAATCAAGATGAAAACCATCGGCTTACCATTTTATATACATCTAACAATTGACTTGAGTCATAATGCACTATCTATCTACTCTTAGAATGTTGTTACATATGTGACCCCTTGTTACCGACTCCCTTTGAGGATCTGTCATCCATTTGCCATCAACAACAAATTTTATCTACAAGAAAGAAATACAGTTATTAAATCATCTGGAAGTATTTATGCTTTACGAGTAAAAAAGGTAACTAACAGAAACAAATAGGTGACAAACCACCCAACAACCTATTACAACTGCTACCCTACCAAACAAAGAGACATAATAACAAAATAAAGCCCATAATCGAAAAGGAAAAAAATGGAAAGAGAACCAGAACGCTGCTGACTCTGATTATTACTGATTCTAATTAGTATCGTTGAACGTGTACATACCTCATATACACCAGGATAAAGCCACAGTATTGTTGACCAAAATCTGGAACTCCTGGACATTATTACATTGAACAGCATATATCAATATTATTTATTAAGACAAGTTTTCTAATATAATTTTATGACGATATGCAAAGGGTTTTTCATTCTGTATCCTAGATAACATAGGATGATTCCAGTAACAAATCATTGAAATGATGCTTCCAATTTTAGCCTGAACACTAATCGGCATCTAACAAAGAATCTTCTACACATTTCCTCTAGTATGATCAACAAACAATACGTAATCAACAAGGACAGAATGATGACATAAATACGTAATCAATTAAAAGTAACTAATAGAACCTTGATCCCCCAAGGTCTATAGCACTAGTTGACGGTTGGGGATCCAGTTTTATTCGGTGATGCCAACCGTTGAAGCTACCAGCCACCTCCACAATGTCACCATCACCACAGAACTCAATCTGAACCTGGAATATATTGCAACAGAACTATCACCACGCATACAAGTTTTAATCTAAATAATCTATTTTTCATCTTTTTGGATATAAAGTCATTAGTTCATATTGATTACCAAATACACCATATACGGGATCAAATAGAACCTTCTCTTCCACGTGAAAAAACACACTCCTGTCATCACGCATTCATTGAAGCAGACAACCACATAGCTGGATTAACACTTTAATTCAACTATAGATTTTCATAATATCCAATTATATTTGAACATCCAAGAGCAGCAGACATACATTCTCAGTTATACTTTCCTTGTCCAACAGCCCTTGTCCAACAGCCCGCAAAGTTGATGCTTCTGGTACATCCTTTGCTTACATTGCAAGGAATGTGTATACAGTTTCATATGAACTATAGTATATGCAGGGACAGATACGAAAATCTTGCGTACAAAGGGAGCATTAAAACTACAGCAGCCACCCCTGAGCACAGAATTAAATATGGCGCTTGAAGTGTTTTTTCATATGAAACTTAACTTCGTAGATGGTACCAACTTTGATTATTCTTTTTGCAAAAGTAGATCACGACTCTATAAAGGCAGGGATCAGGTGGTTTTATGGTGCGATACTCAAGACATATTTTGCAACCATAGGAAATGTTGAATGTTCTAATCCAATGTTTGAATAATTTAAAACAATTACTCATCAATTTCATAAGCAATATTCCTACCAAAACTGCTTAAAATTTTAGAAAAGATAACCACTAGCTCAAGAATGCAAGGTGCTCCGAATACATTACTGGATTACAAGTAAACAAGAAGACAGAGACAATACCTCCTTGAGTCCTGAAAGACTTTCTTCAGCAAAGTGTAGTTCTACATCTTTTTCGGATATAAGTTTTCGGGCTTTGCTGATTTCTTCTTCTGCCTTGGTTTGCAAGACAGACAAAGCAAGCTGAAAGCAACAATAACATGTAACTGAGTTGTATGGATTATGGAATAAGTCTTATATTGAAGAACAGGATGAGAGAAAGGCTGAACGTTCAATTGCTTCTAGTTTGCTATGATCTTGTTAACACTTCCACACTAACAAAAATATGTTGAATTTTGTCAAATGTGTGACACAACTTCAGATTGAGCTACACTTATTCAAGTTTTAAAAGCAAAACATTTCACACATGTTGTGATATCGGATTATCACCGTCCCTAGAAACGACTTGCGGTTATGACACTAACAAAAATCGGATTCAAAGCTTTTCATTATAGGATAAGGGTGATGAGTACTCAAATCCATTGGGAACCCACCATTCTACGGAGGGAAAACTGAATACTCTAACACTAAAATACTCCACTGAGCATGTAATACTAATTGATATAGAACTAGATGTTCTGATATTCGTGATAAGATCATATTTGAGTTCTTATAACTCATAACTCCATAAAATTTTCCTAAAAGAAGAAAAGTACATGAAGTTCTCACAAAAGAGAAAACTTAATTTTCTTCCAAAATTCATATATTTCTCATTGCATTAGAGTTACATCCTTTTATAGGCAAAATCATGTAAGCCCTCTAAATTCCACATAAATTCCCACGCACTTATTTTAAACTCCCACTAACACTTGTTTTTTACTATAATTGACTCCTCACTACCCAACTACTTATCATTATGGTTTAGTTTAGGAAGCTTAAGAACACTAAAAAACTGACCTAGAGCATCTTAAAAGACATCTGAAATATTTAAATAAAAAGAAATACGAAAATCACATTAAAAGTTATGAAAATGGGCTTAAGCAATTATTTAGCCCAACTACTTAAACTTCAATCCATCGTTCCTTCTTCTAGATCGTGTGGATTTAGACTTTATATGTTATCTTCAAATTGGGTCAACTCTTCATCAACATGTAAAAATGATATATTTTCATGGGCCTATCATACGAATCAGGCAATTTCCTTAATTCCTCATATTCTTCCAAGTACATCCTTTGGTACTCTTATTAAAAACGTAATAAAAATGGGTTAGAGAATCTTTACAAAGTTATCTCTTGAAGGAGAGGATCATATGTACACATTAAGCAAACAGGACTTCATTCCATCACAGAATTATTTTTCACACTTTTTACTGTCACTGAAACTAGAGTAAAATCAAATAGGGAGACATCCAAAGAGGTAGTCCTTAAAAAAAAAATACTTTACAGTCATCTATTTCTCCCTGTTACACTTGATGTTGCCTCTCACTCTTAGTCTCTCTTAATCACTGTTCAGGCACACATGTTTCTGTCTTTCTATAATCTTTACTCTTAGGTCTGTCAAAATGAATTAAGAAATGTACTTGTTTAACCTGGTGAATTAAAGTGGCCAAAGTCCAGAGAAATGTCGTTTTGATGCTAAGAACTAACATGGCTGATGCCAGAAAATATACATAAGAATTGAGCACGGATTGGTTCAAACTCAACCGTAAAAGCTAGTCCAAGAAAGGACGAGTGCCCAAATAGCAAGTACTCTAGCACCTAGCCAATGTAGGATCTAGCAATATATACACACATCTCGTAGTGCCAGTTTTCAGATATTACTCATTTACCTTTTCCTTTTCAATCTGTTCCTTCAGCCGTGCCAGTTCCAACTCCTTCTGAGACTGAAACATTTCCAAAAGGAAGAGGAAAAGTGTGATAACAGGATATATTCATAAATATTCTAAACAAAAAATAGTTAGCTTTATTAACATCTAAACCACAAAAGAGACTTTTAAATAATTACTACCAGCATGAACTTGAGATGATTTATCTCAGTTTCGTTTTGCAATTTTGGAGTCTGCATAATCAGAATAAGTAAAATGAATTAAGATCACAAGAAGCTGAACATTGAGATAGAATTTAGGGATATTTATACACAAAATGACCTTAGTATCTGCGTCCTGGTCAAAATGAGTACTTAGATCCTCATGTGGCAAGTCATCATCCCTATATATGATTTGAATGCAGAAAAAAGGAGGGGTTCAGTTCAAATGAAAACATCAATGGACTTCCCATAGTCCCAGTTGGTTACTAGCATCCACACAATATAAAATACTGACCAAAGAGGCTTATCAAAATCCAACGGTCCAGATGGATCTAGTTTGGATGTCAACGAGTTCCCATGAGCCATGACATTATTATCTTGAGGAGGACTGCTACCTGGCGGCGGAATATACTCATCAAGTTCTGATTTAATATTATCCTTGCTTTCCTGAGTATCATCCCCAACTGAAATTCCAGCGACATGATCTAAGAATCAAACAGTAGGGGCATTGTCAAAAAGAGAAAAAAAGAAAGTGTACATAAAATTTGCACCGAACGAAGAAAATATTCTGACTTTATCTGTTCATTAGAAGGGGTTTGACTAAAGCATAGTCACTTGTTGCCAAAGATTTTTTTTTTTTCTAAATTTAGTAGCCATCATTTAGAGATAAATTTTGAGGTAAGGTTTTCTATTTTTTTGGTCGTTGTTTTCTTTTTACTAAACATGATGAAACTCAAATCGGAAATCACTGCTGTCAAACTCATAACTGTAGCCATTTATGATAACAGTTAGAGTATATGAATATATCTTCTCATATATATTTCCTTGTGATGATTTTGTTTCCCAAATTTGTTAGGAATATGATTAGCACATATATGGGTTAGTGTTCTGTGTTTTGTGAATATATTAAATACATCAATACAATGCAATACATCTCAGTTAATATCAAAATCAGTGTTTCATTTTCTTTTATCTCCCTCCCTATAGTACCTTAGTATCAATTCAGTGTTTCATTTTCTTTCATCTCTCTTCCTCTATATTTAAAACCCCATAATTTTAACAACAATACAACACTACAATTAGAAATTACCTTCAACTGGGTCCAAATCTCCATTCTGAATAAATTTTGCAACCTTTTCCTTCAAAGATATGTTGGCCAAAGTGTCAAGATTTGTAGCACTGCTGTCAGCAGAATGAACAATTGAATCAAGTCTGCCATCACCAGATAAATTTTCCCTAACGGAAACTTCAGAAATTGTGGTAACATTTTCAACAATATCATCATTGTCATCATCTTGACCTTCTGATGCACCAAAGTCCTTTTGCTCCAAATCATCAAACTCTTTTTCTTCAGCACCAAGATCGGAATCATTAAATGAAGTGCCAGAATGGTTTTCCGTCCACAAGGTTGACTGTCCAACTGTTTTTCCCACTAAACTATCCTCAGACTCGGAATTTCCAGAAGACACTGTCTCAAACGGTAATTCACCAGAGATTTCTGCAGGCATGATGGAACTTTGGCTACTGAACTTGGGATAAAGGCTATCGGAATCATCATCCACAATAGTCCCTTCAGTTGGGTAGAAATTCTCCTTTGTCGCATTGCTTACCACTTCAGCATGATCTTTGACCTCTCTTAGACCATCCTCTATGGTCAAATTTGCCAAGGCTTCTTCCACGATGTCAATACCTTCACCTGAACTTGAAGAAGAGTCAACATACAAACTACTTCCCAGAAAATACTCTGATGATGTTTCGACATTGTCGACTAAACTGTCCACCTTTTCATTCTGACCTTTAAATTGCATTAGATTAAGTCATCAGTCGTTAGCAACACAAAATAATACCCATTCATCAAGAAGAAATTTAATTGACCTGTTAAGGGATCTTCAAAATCATTTGCGGCGTCCAATCTCTCGTTTAAACTAGTTTCAGCACTTAAAAAATCGGCGTCAGCTTTTAATAAGCTGCTAGTGAGAAGTTCCTGAATCTGTTTATGCCCTCTCCTTCTGACAATATTTGCCAGGTCATTCCTATAAACAGAGGAGACTAGGCTAATAAAAATAGATAACAACCTCCAACTATAAAACAAAGAGTAGACCATCAATTCGGTGGCTCAAGTATTACCCTAAAGTAATGAAATTATAAGTAGTCATTAAAATATTAAACATTTGTCAATCCAGTCCCTACGATGTATTGTTTTGATGTACAAGGACTAATTTTAAGGATTTTTCCAGTCTCCGGAACTATTTAGTGTAGTTTCTATTTAAGATGGAAATAACATTGAGTGGATAGAAATAAGTTGGTGTTAGTATTATAAATTTAGAGGAGAATTAATATTGAATTTGGTAAGACCTAATGTAATAATTCTAACTGATTTACACCCATCTCTCTCACTCTCCCCTCATCAATTTTAATTTCTATTTTATTTCTCACCTGTCTTCACTCATAATTTATTATCTTCATTTAGTCCACTCTATTTTTTCTCCTCTCTATCAGTAAGGAGATTAGGGATGACATTGATGGTTTATTAAAAGAAAACTTACGCAGAGCAGCATGCATGCAGGAGATTCGCAATTTTCTAGCATTTCAGCTAAACAAAATATCACAACTCAATTCCTTTTTAATGTTGCAGAATTTCAGAAGCAAAATATTGAATATCGCGAATTAACTATGCTCATTCTTAAACGCAAGAGGCGAAAACAAAACGCAGAGGTTCGAAGGAAAGCGAAAGCACCATCCGTGGAGCAGAAGCTCCTTGGTGGAGGGAATGTGGTCATCCGGAAGGCCAACCGAAGCGAGAAATTCGCGGATATCGTTGCAGATCTCGGCGTCGGTCTTGATTCTCCGACTCCTTCTGAATCGCAAAGAGAGCGAATCAAGAAACGCAGAAATTGAATAAAGAAGAGAAAAAATCGAGAGTGAGTGAGAGGGAAAACCTTGTTCTGGTTCTCGCGGAGGTGGTGGATTGAGAAGCACGTGCGCGGAGAGAGAGAGTGGTGGAGTGATGAAGAAGGTGCGTTGGAGAGAAAATGCAGTTGCGACAAGGAAGAATGGTGCAGGTAGGGAAGTAACAGACCCATACACTTCCCATTTACTCTTTCACTTCTTTTTCTTCTTTAAAGATTACTTACTCTTTCTTTCCTGTAACTGTATGCCTCACCTCATCGAGAAGCAGCAGCAACAACGAATGAAGACCATTTAACAGTAATTTGGTGTTTAAATGAATGATGATTGGAATTTAACATGCTGGGCCGATTCATCTTTGGATGTCCAAAAGGTGATTTGGTGTTGAATCAGGACCGTCAGCTTGCTGGCAAGCCTCAGAGGCGTGTCACCTGCCTGCTATGGACAAATTTCTTTCTCGAATAAACCAGAAATAAAAAATGAAAAAAAAATGTTAATTTATTTACCAAAATCAACCTCGCTGCTGGAAGAAATCGATTCCCTGCTAGAAATCGGCTTTTTGTAAATCGATCCCGTGTTCGGTTTTTTAAATTTTGTATTGTATCTATTTAGTAAGTTTAATAAAATGTATGTGAATAAAATTATAAATATTTAATTAATTAACTATTTATAATATAATCAAATATAAATATTATTAATACATTTTTCATAATTTAATAAAATATATAAAAGGTTTAAAATTTTAAAAATTATTTTTAATATTTGAAAATATTTTAAATTTAAGATTAATATTAAAAATATATAAAATACAAACAATACAGATTTTATAAATATTTAAAATATAATGAAAAGTTAAGATTATTTAAAATGAATCTTAGAAAAATTATATTATAAATTTTATCGTAAAATTTCTAGGGTAAAGTTTAAATTTTAAATTTTAAAAAAAAAATTATTTATAATTATTTAATATAATATTTATTTTATATATTCACTGAAGAGTAATAAGTTTGTGTCAAAATTGGAAAAATGTATTTAAATAATACACTTATCTTTTGTATTTAATAAATAAAATTAAATATTTAGTGAATATTAATTGAAATTAAATTCATTTCAAAGTGAGATGTGTATAGAGAGAAAATTTAGGAAAAATGATAAAATAAAAATACAATTCAAATCAAAATGTATATATTCAGTGAAGTGTGATTTTTTTTTCTTTTGTTGTATTTATTCAATGTAGGTACTATTTTATAAGTTATGAATTATTTTCTGGGATATTCTTCTCTTTTTTTCATTGGTTTAATATTAAAGATCTTAAAACTCGATTATGAATCACTCAAACGATCCTCAAACATCATCTTTTGCTCCAAGTGTCCCTTCACCCATGTTTCTTGTACCTCAGCTTCCTATTGTGATTTAAAAACGTATTTGTTCCTCTCATAATTCTAACGCTTTATACGGTTATATATCTTTGCCTTTACCGATTAACTATGTTAGTTTGTCTCTATTCTATTTCTCTTGTGTTTTTTTTGGATTTTATGTTTATTACTAAGACTACACGAGAAGTCATGGTTGATCCCAAATGTCAGTAGACAATGGTAAAGGAGATGATTGCTTTAGATTCTAGTGACACTTGAAGACACTTCCTTTATCTCTTGGTAAAAAAGTTGTAGGTAGTTATTTGGATCTAATGACATGTTAATTAGTGAAAAGTTTGTTTGGTTGCCAAATGATATATATATATATATATATGTATATATATATATATATATATATATATATATATATATATATA
>Ga0099825_1007859_pt1 | contig 12842 bp, 6 predicted proteins | sample SiratroredBW_FD_76838 | JGI IMG/M metagenome (GOLD analysis project Ga0099825, IMG submission 76838) | Root nodule microbial communities of legume samples collected from California, USA - Siratro red BW | ecosystem: Host-associated > Plants > Roots > Nodule | place: USA: California | collected...
AAAAATATGGGATGTTACAAATAAGATGATACCTAAATATATTCTTTTAAAAAGGAAAAGTTGATACAAATAGGAAAATTAGTATTCAGTTTTCATTTTGATAAAAATCACAATCTCTCTATAATTGTTTCTCTTTATAGTTCTTTGTCTTCTCTCTAATTTTTTAATCATATATGTCATTAGATTGATGATTAGAGTTTGTCATTAGACTCACAACGACAATTAGAGTCTGCCATTAAACTTGTGGCGACGATTAGAGCGAGATTGACTTATGAGAATCTTAGATTGAGCAAGTTCATTTTTTGTCCCATTTTTTAGTTAGATTTCACGTCTTTCTAGTCACTTAAGTCTAGATTGTGGTTGTATCTAGTGTTTCTATCATTAGGATTAGTTTTTGTTAATTCAAGGTTCTAGGGATGTGCTCTGATTGTTGATTAGGATTATGTGGTGCAAGTTAGGCTATCTTTGAGATCTCTATCTTTTTGGAGCTCTTTGTGAATTCAGGTAAGGGAAACTAGTTTTATTTTTCAATAGAACCATAAGTTAGAAGACATGTATGTAGAGGTGACATGGTCACCAATTCCAAACTTTCTTGTAGGAATTGATTGTGAAATTATATATAAGTGTTTGATGATTTTAAAGTATTGTGAATTGAGAATTGGTTTTGAAAGTGTAAAGATAGTTAATTTTGATAAGTTTAGTAGATATATGTAGTTATGATGTTAAAGAAGTTCTTTAATGATATTTGATGTGTTATTATGACATAGTATCTTCAGGAAAGGAGATTGATAAGTGTCAATTTTGAGTATTTTTTATATATAAGAAAGCTTGAGTACTTGTGGGTTTAAGTGTTCTTTAAGATAGTAATTACCCCCAATTTGAGAGTTTTTGGATCTACACTTAGATTTTGAGTACTGAGTTAAAGGAAATTATTTGATCTCATTTATTGTAAATTCAAATATAAAAGAATGAAGAAAATGAGAGATTGGAAGATTTATAAAGAAGAGAACTAAAAAGTTGAAAATTTGATGGGCCCAAGCGAAAAGCCACTTAACCTAGGCCCGAAAACAAGTTTAAAAAGGGGATTTTAGGTTTTCTGAGGGGATCGGAACCTAAGGGAACGAGAGCAGCTGTGAAGTGTGGCAATCTTCCTTTCCTTGGATTGTAATGGCTACCATGAGTAGCTAATTCTTTATCTTTGGGATTGAATGTAATCTTTTGAACTCATTTGTATTTTGGTGATATTTATATATAATATTCAGTTTCTACTCAATTGGTATTTTCATTTTGCGCTTATTGCTAGATTTTATCTGATCAATAGAGTCTTGATTTTGATTCTTGAATTTAACTGGGAATCACTTTTAAGTTTCTGACCTAGATGAAAATACTCAATATATTGGAATTCTAGGAATAGGTTTCAATGTATTGATTGTGTATAACATCTGTTCTTAATGCTGGATAATTTACTAAATAGTTGAGGGATCACTGTGTAGGAAATTTCCTTATGAATTTCATGTTAGAAGAATCAGTGTGAATGATTTTTATATGTGCATCAATATTGAGTAGTTATGGATATTGTTTGTTCTTATCAAATCCAAAATATGAATGAGGGAGATAGATAAAGTTCAATCCCAGAGTTCTTCTATATCTTTTAAACCACTTTTGATACTCGTTAATTTATTTTGAAATTGCTCTTTTATGTTCATATGTTATTTAAACCAAATCATTATCAAATCATCCTAAAAAAATTTATTTGCTTAGTGAGTAGCAAAAACTGAAATTTTTAAGCAAAATTATTCATTGTGGGATCGATATTCGTACTTAAAAAATTTATATTACTTTTGACTCGGTACACTTGCCGAAAAAGATCAATAGAGATACCCTTGTTGAGATTGTTTAGGATGTGTATTGTTTGTGGATTTGCTTATAAGGAAGTATCCCAACTTTACTGGTATATTGGAATCATACAAATGAAGATTGCTAGGTAATTAATGTTACTACATTTTTATTTATATCGGTTTCGTTCTAATCGACATTGTATCCTATCATATAAAACGTTTTTGTACTAGTCTTGAAGGGGGCCACAACTCCCCTAAACTTTTGTCTAATTTTTTTTTGAAGTACACTAGAGGTGTCAAAATGGGTTCAAACCCATTAGCCAACCTGATTCACCACGGGTTCGAGCTAGCTTGGGTTGGAAAAAATACAGTGTTTCTAAATGTTGGTCAAACTAAACTTGGCTAACTTAACCTGCGGGTTAAACGAGAGGGTTGACTCATAATCCACTAAGAACAACCTTTTTCATCACTTGTTTACTATAATTATTTATTACTTCTAATTTTGCAGGTTGACAATTTGATCCTTTTAAAGACTAGAACGTTTTTCGATAATGTTTGAATGGCTTGGATGCTTAATTTATTTGTTTTCCCAATTATATAAGTTGAAACTTTGATTTTCATTCTATTATATTTATAATAATGTTTGGTAAAATAAGTGAACACTTTTATTGTACAATTATAAATAGATGAGTTGAGTCAATCCACTTTAATTATGCTGCAATGAATATATAAAATAACTTGGGAGAACTAAACATGTTTAAGTGAGTCAATCCACCCAACCTACCCACTCATGGTGAGTTGTGCCATGTTACAAATTTTTTCGCTCACCAAAAGTGATCTAGGTTGAGTTAACTCATTTTAGCTCAATCCTTGGTGAGCCAACTCGTGTGAGTATATTGATTCACTTTGACACCCTTAATACATACACATTGACTCTCCTAAAATTTTCAATCAAGCTCTATAACTTTTTTAATTAAGCTCTACAACTGATTTTGAGAGACGTTTAAGATCTAGTGTTTGAAAAAAAAAATGATGCTCAATCATCATTATGAAGACAAGAAATAATAACGAAAGGAGTTTTCTTGTAAGACAATTCAAGCAGAAGAGATCAATCCACTCTCATACCAACTTGTAGAAATATATGGGAAAAAAACTTGACAAATTTTAACTTAGATATCTTCCCTTATTGAGATTTATTGGGATTGAGATATATAAAGATAAATAGTTTAAAATATAAGCTTAAGAATAGAGAAACAAAAAAGAAAACACAAATAAAGTTTATCCCAATGATTCTAGGTTACATATAAATGCAACACACAACAACTTTTGCGTTGGTAACGAAAATAATTCTATAATTGGAGGTTTTATTCAGATTTATGCTAATTTAATATACATTAAATATTAATTTAGGTTACTGTATGTACGTGCCTATGTTGTGGAGAGTTGGTGGTTTGGAGATTATTTGAATGTGTGCTCATCGGTTTGTAGCGGCAGTATGAGGTTCACAATATCGGTCGATGGAAGTTTTTCGGTAGAGTGGTGTTGCGTTATCATTTGCAATAACATGATGTTTCTTTTAAGATGCGCAACTTACTCACTTTTTTTTCCTCTAAAGTCTAAACCATTTTCCGTTCTAGTTATCATCTTTATTTCCTAAATTTTATTTTGAAGATAAAAAATCTTAAACCTTTCTTTTTCTTTAGTGATTTTGACTTCTTAATTTTCTTTTCAGATCTTAAGCTCAATTAATTTTTGTTTCAAATTTAATTTTATTTTGCATAATAAACAAAAATACCAATTTGTTCTCTTGTCACAGTAATGAAGACATGTCCCGTCATAGTTGTTAATTTTTTTGCATTTGTTAAACTATCTTTTTCCATTAAAAAAATTAAGAGTTTTTATTTATAGAAAAGATATATTTAATAAGTCTTACTTAAATTTTTTATTATTTTTTAATTTTTAAGTAATATCATCTAATTTTTAAAATTTATCTTTATGTTAAAGCCTTTTAAGTTTGAACCATTTAGGATTTAGAATGATTGAAAACGGGAAATATAATAAATATGAAAGGTATTTCACAAAAGATAATAAGTCAAGATTCTCAAATTGGTGTAATTTATTCATGAAATTCTCAAAATGGTGTACTTTATTTTTTTTCCAGGTGTAAGTATATCGTGCAGAAGTTGCACAATATGTGAATAAATCATGTCATTATTAAGTAAAAAGTAAAATAGTGAAAAGAGAACATGATTTTAGTTGACAAAATAAAATGGTGCAATCAAGACACGATTTCAATTAATTAGTTAATTAAGATTGTTATACTACTACACAATTTTAGAGTGATTAGTGTTTCTCACCGTTCCTCTTTTCTTTTGACACATTATTTATTTTGTTTATTTTGAAGTTAATTTGAATGGAAGAATAGTTACTGGTACGAAGAAAATTTATGTAAGCTAGTTAAATGAAAAAGTAGTTTTTATATAGTGAAAATTTAAATTATTTGAATTAAAAAAATTAAATTGTTTGAAAAGAAAAAATTAAATTAAATTAAAATTTAGTAATAAATTGTATAGGTAACCCTATAGACAATAATTTGACAATTAATAAATAAGTTCCATTTCAATGTAAAATAAAATTTTTATTTTATAATTCATGTATTTATTAATTAACAAAAAGTTTATTTAGAAAATATATAATATTTTCAATTGTTTCTTTCTAAAATCATTGCTAAATTTTAATTTAATTTTAATTTATATTTATATTACTAGCTAAATTCAAATATCCAACTTACACTTATTTTTATTAAATACATTTTATTACTAAATTTTAATTTAATTTAAATTTTCTTTTCAAATTATTTAATTTTTTTAGTTCAAATAATTTAAATTTTCACTATATAAAAACCATCTTTTCATTTAACTAGCTTACATAAATTTTCTTCATAGCAAATAATTTTTCTTCATAGCAGGTAACCATTCTTCATTTAACCATTCACAGCATGCAATTCCCAGAGGGAATCCAGACACAAAATCTTTCCAAAATTACATCGTTTACTATTTTTGTTTTTATTTTTTTAGTATTTTTTCACATTTTTTTTTCTTTTTATTTCACCTATCTACACTTGTCAAAAACTTATGAAAATTATTTTAGTGTTTCCTTGTATGTATTAGAGATTTATCAAAGAATTTTGGATTTTTTTTAAATAGAGATATTACGTCGACTATGGACTCCCAACCGACGTAATATGATAAATACTACATCGGTTAAGAGCCACAATCGACGTAGTATCTCCTTCTGAGCGCTATTAAGATTGGTATTCTACGTTAGTTATTTATTTATCAACCGATGTAGTATATGCACATACTATGTCGGTTATAGAACCGATGTAAAAGTCTAAAACTTTCTACGTTATCTATATCTACGTCAGTTCTGGAACCGATGCAGAATGTCCCTCCAGAACCGATGTAGGAAACATTTTTTCTACTAGTGGGTATTGATTAAATTTAATGACCAATTAAGTCAAGGTAATTGGTATCTAAAATTAGCTACCAAGATTTTAGTCACTTATACCACTAGATTCTAAATTGGTATCTAATTAAGTTACAGACTAATTTAGAATTTAATGGTATAAATAGTTAAAACCTTGGTAATTAATATTAGATATCAATTATCTTAACTTAATTAGTCACTAAATTCAATAATTATTTTTATTTTATAATTATTTAACAACTAAAATTTAATTTAATAATTAATTATAATTAGCAACTATTTTCTTTAATAATTAAAAATTGATTTCTAAATAGTTTTTTTTTATAATATATTATTGTTCCTATGATTCCTCTTCGGGGTTATGCTCTTTCTTTCCTGTGATCATTTATACTATAAAGAATAAATAATAAACGAAAAATTACTCTAAAGCCTGCACACTGTTTAAGCCAACATGTTATTTTAATATAAAGATAAAAAAGTCTATTTGGAAATTCATTATCGAGAGTTAAAAGAAAATAATTTGGAATAATAAATTTTATTGAGGGGTAGGTTTACTTTCATATTCTCAGATCAAGTCCTGCACAAATATCATTTCCACGAAATTCGTGTTTGTTGGGTGCCTTTATTGGTCAAAACTTTTACACCACAAGGAAGCTGCTTCTTGTAAAGATGAGGTTTCAAGCCAACTCACGCAAATTAGTTTACTTCTACGAAATGCAATTTTTTTTTTCAAGTATTTTTAATTTTTTTTATCAAGAAAAGAACATTATAATTCTAAATCTAACATTTGTGGTGTTCTAACTTTTTACATAATATATACAACAAAAATATTTAAAAGATTGCAAATTCTTGTCTCTCTTCTACGAAATATTATTAGCATTAAACTAAAACATTATAAGTTCTTTTAAAGGATGTATGTTTTTGTTTAATAGGAATTTGGATGATTGTTTTTAATGGTAATTATATCATAATTTTTATAAATAGATATATAAAAATTTGAAGAGTCTTATATATTAAATTATGAACTTTTTATAAAAAAATAGAGTAATAGAGCAATAAATCATAAATATAAGAAAACATATTTAAAATTCAAGTTTAATCAATAATCTTAATTAATGTCTATTTAATAATTTCAATTAGGTAAATGTTAGTTAAAATAATGAATTTATTTTCAATTACAGTATAAAAAAATTAAGATTAAATACTCTGAATAAAAATATACTCACCCATTATAAGTCTTCACATATTGTGGATTTTGCATTTTATTTGTCTTCAAGCATTTTTGTTGTAGCATCAAGAAATAAGATAAAGATAGATGAAGCTAATAGAATTTTAAGGCAGATCAAAAGAAAGACTTGTCACTTAATGTTTCTAAAAATAAAAAGTCTCTTAGATTAGAATCACTTAATTTTCAAGAAAAGCATAGATTGTTTGGAGTGACTATTGAAGTTGATAATATTTTAGCTTCATATGTAGTTTGGTCAAAAAGGTAAGTATGCATCTATGTAAAGAAAAATACCTAAAGTGAAAATCTTTTTAAAATGATGAATGATGAAAGTAAAAAAGAAAAATCATTGGTCACGGTTCCTCACCTAGCCACTATCCTATGGATAGTAGCAACAATTATGTAACTTGAAGGAATTGAAATAAAGGATTAGAAAGATCTGATTTTAAACAGGAAGAATTTTTTAGCATTAAGCTAAAAAACCATAAGTTCTTTTAATTAGTGTGCCTTTCTTGTTATAAATAGAAAAATGAATTTGAAGATTTGAAGAATCTATTATAAAATTATGTATTGCACTTAAAACAATAGAACAAGAGAGCATAAACATATATCCATAAAAGTAAAAGTTTATTTTCCAAAAGTTTATTTTTCTCTCTCTTTTTTAGAAGAAAATTAAAATATTGGTATCTCATGTGTGAAAAATAATCGACTTTTAATATTAGACACATAATATATATTCCTATAGGTATACTATATTCCTTCCTAAAACTTCTTTGTTAGGAAATTATATTTCCTTAGTCTAATTGTGGGCTATATATTTATTGATATATAATCATATTAGTTGGTGATTCTTGTAACGTTCGAAATCGTTCGTCATTAAGATAGTATAGTTTTAATGACACCCGAGAATGATTTTCTCAGAGGTTAACATAATAAAAGGGAGGTAAAAGGTTGGTCTCCAATATACCAAAATCACAAACTCTGTGGTCTCTTACCCAGTCGAAAGAATCACTCTAAAGTCCAGTAAGACGAATAAAGAAGATTTTGGTTGAGGAAGATCATAACCATATCGAGTATTCTATCTTTATCTAATGATTCAGGTATGTGACTCTTCTATTGGATTTTGACTCTCAATAATTTAATATGATGAATTAATTATTCATAAGATGTATTCTGTAATTTCTATCAAGTGGTATCAGAGCCTCATTTATGTTAAATTATTGGAAATAAAGTTTTATCATTGTATGGAATTATGTTGTTGTTATACCAGTTTGGAATTAAAGAATAAACACACATAATTCTGTTTGATGTTTGCGCCTTTCGTCTTATCTTATATAATTCAGTTTTATAGTATTATGGCCTTGGTTCCTATGTGTTGCAATTTTGGTAATTCATATGAATTGCTGGTATGATATACATAATAATGCTGCTGGTTAATTGCCTTGAAAAGCATATGTAATATTTTTTTACCTTGAATACGAGATCCAGGTCTTTATTTCCATTGTAATATCCGCTGCTCATATGCAATTTTTTTTCATATGATGCTTATTATTTATGCGACTAATAAATGACCCAAAGGAAGTTTATTGTTTGGCCAAATAATAAACATTGAACCTTCAATTTATATATTTATTTATTATGTGAGCACTAATCGGCCCAAAGGAAGATTATTGTTTGGCTAATATGATGCTTATTATTTATGCGAATAGTAAACAACCCAAAGGAAGTTTATTGTTTGGCCAAATAATAAACATTTAACCTTCAGTTTATATATTTATTTATTATGTGAGCATTAATCGGCCCAAAGGAAGATTATTGTTTGGCTAATTGTTAAAAAATATATGCAGTAATAAATAGGTTGCAAATTCTCAAGTTTCCATGTGAACATTGAGTCGGTCCAAAGAAAGGCTTAATGTTTGACAGGATTTTTTTGACAATATTTGATTACTGCAATGATAGTACCACTTACAGTTAATTTTTCTATCCAAAGATTGAAAATTAATGTTGTTCTAGGTATCTCAGTATGGATTTTCCCATTATTCTTGCTAACAATTATTTGATGGATACAATTGTTGTTGCTTTAACTACCAATGTTTCTGCTCAAGTTAGCAGCATCCCTATTCTAAATGGAACAAACTTCAAAGTTTGGAAAGATACCGTAGACATTGTCCTTGGTTGTATAGATTTGGACGTAACTCTTCGGTGGGACAAACCCATTGTTATTGAAGGAAATGATAATAAGGCTAAAATAGAGAAATGAGATCAATCATCACATTAATCCATCAGGTTATTACCTCATATGGCTTTGAGGTAAATATTGTTGATGATTGTGTATACTACAAGTTCAGTGGGAGTAAATATGTATTCCTAATCTTGTATGTCGACACAACCGTGGCTAAAGAAGACAAGTTTAGTCTCAAACAGTGTTCCAAAATCATCTTGAAAGGACAATAATGAATTATAAACCTTATGCATCAACAATAGGGAGCTTAACGTATGCTCAAGTCTGCACATGTCCTGATATAGCTTTTATAGTGGGAGTTCTAGGCAGATACTTGAGCAATCCAGGCATGGATCTTGGACAGCAGCTAAGCATGTGATGCATTATTTGAAGAGAACAAGAGATTACAAGCTCACTTATAAGAGATCAGAAATTTTAAAGATCATTGGATTCTCTGACTCTGATTTTGCTGGATGCCGAGATAGTAAGCGCTCTACATCAGGCCACGTCTTCATGTTGGCTAGAGGAGCTATTTCATGGAAGTTTGCTAAAAAAACTCTTGTGGCCTCTTCGACAATGGCAGCAAAGTTGTTGCTTGCTATGAGGCATTTAACCATGGTATATGGTTACGAAACTTTGTCACCAAGCTTCGTGTGGTAGATGGCATTGAAAAGCCATTGAAGATTTATTGTGACAATAATTCAATAGTGCTTTACTCCAACAACAACAAGAGCTCAATAAAGTTAAAACATATTGATGTTAAGTTTTTCGTTGTTAAGGAGAAAGTTCAAGAAAAATAGATTCCTATAGAACATATAAGAACAAAATTTATGCTAGCAAACCGATTAACCGAAGGATTGATCCCCAAAGTCTTTCATGAGCATATTGCTCATATGAGTGTCACTGTTGATGATAATTTGGTTTAGTGGGATTATTTTGTATACTTTATATGTTTTATGTTAGACATTATATTATTTAATTTTTTACAGAATAAAGGATGATGATTTACATTATGTTGTTTGCAATGTCAATATTGCAAATTTTGGGTAGATCTTAGTGAAGATTTTAAAGTTGGACCAGTTGGAAATAGACAAGCATGAGATCAAATTTCATGTGATTTTCATGTTATTCATTCAAACTTGATCTATGTCGTTGAGTATATCATTATGGTAATCATCGTGGTTTAGTTGCGAATTTAATGTGATGAAAGTTGCGATAATTTGATTATTGGTATATGAGATAGACCAAATTGTTTAAGTAGATAAGGACAAATAACATTCGATATGTGCACTTATGATTTATTTTGTGATATGATTATTTCAAGACAATATATATAGCCCAAGTAGGAGATTGTTAGGAAATTATATTTCCTTAGTCTAATTGTGGGCTATATATTTATTGATATATAATCATATTAACGGTTAATTTTCTTAACATTCGAAATCATTTGTCATTAAGATAGTTTTAATGAGTCATTAAGATAGTTTTAATGACAACCCCTAATTTCTCGGGATAATTGGTTTAATGGGAATCATTTTTTGAGAGGTTAACATAATAAAAGGGAGGTAAAAGGTTGGTCCCCAATATACCAACATCACAAACTTTGTGGTCTCTTACCTCATTAAAAGAATCACTCTAAAGTCCAGCAAGAGAAATAAGAAAGATTTTGGTTAAGGAGGATCATAACCATATTGAGTATTCTATCTTCATCCATGGATTCAGGTATGTGACTCTTCTATTGGATTTTGACTCTCAATAATTTAATATGATAGCTAAATTCATTATTCAGAAGATTTATTCTGTAATTTCTATCATTCTTAATCATACTCTGCATGTACAAACTTTGCTGTAACCTATACATATAGAGCTTATAATTTAATTAGTCCATACCCTATTTCTGTTTTTCAAAATATCTCCAGTAGCATACCCACAAGGGGAGTTACTTTGGCAAATCATCCAGTGAATGGTTTAGGCTTCAAAATTGTTTTTTTACCTCAACTTCAATTGTCTTGACTTCTTGTGTATATAACCAGTATTGATTTCTTCTTGATGTGTACACCAAAGGCTGAACAACCAAAGGCTGAACAACCAAATTAAACCGCAGACAAAGAGCATAATGTCTACTACTCTCAAATTCATAACAGCTATACCCTATAGGATTTCCAATATCATCCAATCCCTATTTAAACAGACATTTTACAAAATATTATCCAATCCATATTTAAACCAACATCTCTATACTATCCTTGATCGAGCCTTTTGCAATAGTTTATTTTAACTACCTTGGCCTTTGTTGCTTTCATCACATCCTTCACCACCAAAGTGGCATCAGCCTGATTCCTTGTCCTTCATTACACATATTCTCCTCCTAGTTGAGCCGCATCTAAATCCGTTGTTGATGTTGCAATAGGTTACCGACAATTTGGTATGCATATTTATCAACCTGCATAATAACACCTAAGGCGAACAACACAAACATACATACACTATGCAAAGTAATTATCCCTCTTATCCTTTCTCCAGGCACATTGCTAGAGGCCATTCTCATTACTGTTCCATTATTCATACTTACCCAAAAAAGCTTTCATCACCCTACTCACCCTTAAGCGCTTAATCTGCTTCAACATCTAAAATAGATTATGTTCCTATTACGCTACTATGTCAAATTTGCAATACGTTGTAATGAATAATTACTATTATGAGTACGAGAAGCTTATTTTGGATATTTCACACTTCATTCATGTCCACACTACACTATTATATGAGTCTTATAAAATTCTCTTTATACTACACTATTTTTCACTTCAAGTCATACTGATATGTCACAGGTTCAAAAACCATTACCTGAAAAGTGATAAACATAGTTTTTAATTGTTAGCTTATTTGCTTTTGATTCAAAGTATATAGAAAAAGAAAATTATCTTTCGACACCACAATTTATTTAAAATTGTTTTTTCTAATAAGTATTATATAATAATATAAAAAATAATTTATTTAAGTATTAAATGATTGTATTGTAGTGTTGATGGTATTAAAGTATTTTAAACCACATTTTTTAAATTGTGAGTAATTTAGACCATCTTTATTACCTGATATCTTTAATATATCTTATACCACATAGGAAGATGTTGTAAGTTTAAACATAGAAACAATAAATCATAAATATTCCACAGAATCTTAGAATTTATGATTCTCACATAATATAAGATAGTAAGCGAGACTTACCTTGATCAATGAGAGATCCAATTAATTGTACTTCAATCTCCTTATCTCAATCTATCTCTTTCAGTCACTTTTATTCTACACACTTTATTGATGGTATATTGTGTAGAACTCTCATACTGCAGAGACAAAACCCTATATCTTTATATAACTAATGTCCATCAAATTGGTTACCATTAGTTATTATAAAATAATGACCAATTTCTATTAATTTGGTTATTATCAATAATATTTGTAACCGACTCCCATCAAGTTAGTTACCATCATATAATTATGAAATAAATAACTTCTCATAATTACCAATACGTCCTTTTATTTTATTAAATCTACAGGCTCATAATGATATTTCACATGAGTCACATTAGTTATGGAATAATTTATTTATTTTCTAACATTCTCCCACTTGACTCATGTGATCCCATAATACTTCATGATTTAATAAATCATAATACGCATTAAAGGACCTTCAATAAATTGGTTCCATCATTCGTCATACTTAAAGATATAGGAATAATAAGAGTCATGGTGGTTACATGTCATTCAATCGACACATTTCCTTCCATGTACTACTGTATCGTCCTTCTCTTTAATATGACCTCATAATGAGAAGTCCATAATAGGTTCAAACATAATGTCATCTTTCATCATCAATAACATAATCTGTTTTCTACATCATAATCATAATTTGCATGCATATTCATAAAGTAGAAAACATATATTTCAAAAACTTGAACAATAATGAGCTCAGAGTGTTAAATAGTCATTAATAAACATTTAACATTCACTAGTACACATAATGCCCATATTCTTTACATGGCCAGTAAATACTTTGGGCGGTAACCCTTTT
>Ga0099825_1007860_pt1 | contig 12841 bp, 8 predicted proteins | sample SiratroredBW_FD_76838 | JGI IMG/M metagenome (GOLD analysis project Ga0099825, IMG submission 76838) | Root nodule microbial communities of legume samples collected from California, USA - Siratro red BW | ecosystem: Host-associated > Plants > Roots > Nodule | place: USA: California | collected...
ACGTAGGACCAAGGTCAAGCCTTGTCGGGCCCAAATAAATAAAAAAATATATATGTTTGTTTGTTTTATTTTTGTTTGTTATTTTTATCCGCCTAATTATTATTTATTGTTATGATTTTTATAGGCATGTTTTCTTGTTTTTTTTGTCTTTAGTCTCATTATTATTGTTATTATTTGGGAAAAATGATATTTTTTAAAACCACACTTATTTTTATTCATTTGATTAAGGTTACCGTCTTAGGACGGACGTTGTGGGGTGCTAATACCTTCCCTACACGTAACCGACTCCTGAATCTTTGAATCTGGTTCGTAGACCTTTTTTTTTGGTTTTTCTATGGTTTTCTATAATAAACTATGGTGACGACTCCAATCTCAATTAAAATCTTTTTTAAAATAACTTTTTGATCGCCCCGTCGTGATCCCGGTTGCAACAATATTTTACCAATGAATACACATGTGTTAGTAATTTTGCATCGATAATTCCAAAAATTATTGTAGTAGAGAATACACAATCCTACTAACTCTCCCACCTTAATAACTTTATCAACTCTTAATCATCAAGATTAAAAACCTTGATAATCAATCTATGAACTATAACAAAACACAAATTAGAAAATATCACCACATATAGATGTCAACACTTGATAATCTTGGAGGGCACAAATGAGTGTATTAAAATTATTAAAAGCTCTAGGATTACTTGAATTTTTTTTATACAAAATTCATGATTCAAATGAGAGACAAGTGCTCTATTTATAGATTTTCAAAATTATTGATTAAAACAAATTAAAATCAATTATATGTAAATAAGTTGAACACATTTTTTTTTATTTTAATCAATTATAGATTAAATTAATTATTTATTAATTACTGGAGTGGATTTAATCAATTATCTCGAAACTATAATTTATTATTATCTTAAAAACATTTAATATGAATTTTTGTTTTAATTTGTTATTAAATATAATAATAAATTAACATGTTCTAAACCTTATCAGAAATAGTTTAATTAATTATTATGATTTTAAGACATTTTTAAAATCATTTAAACTCATTTTAATCATATTGTGGTCTTGTGAATATTTTTATGTGAGACACTTAGAAACAAATAGATATGAAGCCTAAACACATCTTTATCAACACCATCTTTATTTTTTATGAATCTTTATTATTGAAATATCAATTACTTGAAGTTTGAATGTCTTGAAGACCATCACAAAAGGAGTGCAATAAAAAATTTGAAACATATATATGAATGAAAAAAATATATAAAAGAAATGCCAAATATCCTTTATATTTATCTGATTTTACAACTTAGTGAATCAAGTTCCATCTCAAACGTTTAGAAAGTTGTCAGAAGTTGTTATGCAATATTGTTGGAGTATTTTTTGCGTGAGAATAGTAGAATAATTATTTATTGTAATTAGGTTATATATTCTCTTTGAGGAAGGTAAATGCAAACAAAAACTAATCTCTCTTTTGTTTTTCTTTTCTAAGGAGGAACCTCCCCATGCTATATAATTTCAATTTACACCTACGTTTTAAATAATTTATACATTACGTTATAAATTATGTTTTAACGCAAACATGAAATATATATTTTAAAAATAAAGTTGAGTACTATATCATAATAGATAAATCCGTACCCATCCTTTGGATAATACTATTCCAGTCAAAGCATTCCTCTCAAGTCAGAGTGAGTTCGGGGATATATTGTCATTCCCCAATGACAATAGGACAAAAATTTTTAATTACGTGATAATAAATGTAATAAAAAATTAAAATGATGAAAAACGCTAGAAGGAGGGCTTGAACCTCCGACCTTGTGGTTAACAGCCACACGCTCTAACCAACTGAGCTATTCCAGCTTTTGTTAGTTCTTTGCTAAATAACTTTTATATATTTATGTTAAATAACAGTTAAAATAACAATAGTTGCATATGATATAGGGACCATTTCATCTGGAATTTAAGACCAGGTGGAAGTTTTCCACTAAATGTGCCCATAAACATTTCAAGTTTTGGAAGCATGAGTTCAATAGAGAGTGAAGAATGATCACTAGAGGCCTTGCCATAAAATTAAAGCTGGCCAGAGGGGCATGTGTCCTATATACAATAGAGTTGATGGCTTGAAAGTACATATTGTTCATCGTTGTGTGTTGAATAATGAAATTTAGAATAAATTCAATAATCCACTTAATTTCTTTCAAATGGATATGACGGGAAATTCAATAACATCATTTGTCAAGCCAACTCTGCAAATTTTATGGGCAACAATAAGATAGTGGAAAGTTTTATTTGTGGATATTCTGTATGAAATATGGCAGGTACACAATTTGATAATCAGTAAAAATACTCATTTAAAACTCTAAGTAGTATTAAATAACACTAAAAAATTACCTTAAATCTATTGTGATTCATGTTGCTAATAATCAACTAGTTAACTACTTTGAGTCTATATCCTCTTTTTTTTTTTTTAATTTTAAAATCTAAGTCTCAAAAGAAAAAAAATAATGATTGTCATTATCTTAGAAGATAAAAAAGTTTTCAAATTATTTTGAAATTATTTTGAAATTAGGTTCTTAATACGTGTGTGATGTAATTTATTTTTTCTTACTTCCTTATGTGAATAACTCATTATTAGCAATCAAGAAAAGAAAAAAAGAAAAAAATATAAGAAAAAAAATGAGAAATAGTGAAGAAAAATTGAGTTAAAAGGAAGAAAAAAAGAGTAATTATAATAGTGAAGATGTATTATAATAGTTTTTTTAATTATTATTATTCTTATCACTTTGTGGTTTTAAACTTCTTATCTCTCATTTTACCTACTTTTATGATATAGTTGATTTGTATGATGTTTTTGAACTATATTTTATGAAAAAAATCAATTCTCTCTAAGTTTAAAATCTGCTTAATTCTCAATTTTAGATAATTTTTGTTAATAAATGATTGAGAGTCAAAAATTCAATTTGATTGTTAATTCTTGTTATTTTGGCCTAAAAATGAATAGGAAAGCATTGGATTAAGAAAATAAGGATTGAAAACCTAAAGATAAGTAATTAAAGAGCAAATTTGATGCAATACAATCTAAGCGCAGCTAGAGAAAACTTGAGAGGAATTCAAAGGAAATGTGCCCGATGTAAGTGACCTGAGTTCGGTGCCAATTAGGCCTGTAAGGTTGGATCAGAAACAAAGTTCACTCATGCCTGGCACCACTAAACCTGAGTCGGGCACAAGCTTCGAATTTCAAATGTTATTTAATATTTGCTTTTAATTAGGGTTAGAGATCTTAGCTATCAATGAACGAAATTGATAATTGAAGGTAACTTTAGGGTTATTTGGGAGTAATTTTTTATTCCATTATTCTTCTATAATGTTTAGCTTTTTTAGGACTATGATAAACTAATTTCATTGTTGTTGGGGTTAGAATTTATCTTTCTGAACTCTCATATAATCATTTTCGGTATTCATATTTATTTTTTCCTTTTAATATAGCAATATTTTAATTTTGCGATTATTGCTTATCGTGTTGATTCGTGGCTTGATATTTGATTATTTGGGTATTGGAAATATCTTTTATATTCGAGAACTAAATTATAATACCAAATGAAAGCTTGTGTCTAGGAATAGAGGAAGATTCATTTATTGTCTTAAGACTCTTGTGACAATTGTAAGTTTATTTATATAATTGATCAAGGATTTGACGAATAATAGATAAGTTTATGCCTATTCATCTAAGGAATTAGTGTTTGAGTAAAATTGTGGATTGATATTGATTATTGTAGGGAAAGAAAGTAAATGTTTTATGCATGAGAGTGAGGATTGATGAAATCTAACCCTAGAAACTCCTATAATTCATTGTTAGTCATTTTTTTGCAATTCATTTGTTTATAAAATAAAATGTTTTATTTTATTTTATTTGTGTGTACATTAAGAAAAACCATGGAATTGTTTTTGCATATAAATTTATTATAATTGTAACTATTAGAGTATATTGCACAAATTCTTTGGAAAAGAATGATATTTATTACTTGTTACGTTTATAACTGGTGCACTTGCCATCATTAGCAAAAATAGGCTAAGACATTACCTTAGTGATATGATTGTAGGAGTTGTGTAGGATCTACATCAACTCATTAGGAGATACATCAACTCATTAGGAGATACATAAACTCATTAGGAGATGGAGAACAAGACTGATCCAAAGAAACAACAACAATGGTGCAAGCATGAGAGGAAACCATAACAATATCATTTGACATTCAAGAATAAGAATAGAAAAACAAGAAACAATTATGAAAGAAACTAAAAATGAATTAAGGAAGGAAAAGACATAATAATACGTCACCTTGAAGAGGTCTTCCAAGGATAAGGGCCAAGATAGTCACTACTTGAGAAAGTTTCTCAAGATAAGATTCAAAACAAGAGAAGATGAACTCAAACTCACTCTAACTCTCAAAGAAACCTTTCAAAGGAACTCTTATTCTCATTCAACTATGAAAAATGAACAAAAGAGACTCTTCTTTATAGAAACAAGTCATAGTCGAGATGGTGCATGAATGGTAAAAAAGATTAACAATAGTTAACTAAGGTTAAGTGTCTTAATCCCTTAAAATTAGAGAAGCCACGTTGTGGTTCCTGAAAATCAGGGAAAAACACTCATGACTAGTGATGACATGGCATCCAATGCACAGGGCCGATTTTGAGAAGACCTCCAAGGGTCAAATGCTCTATCTCAAGTTCTATTCCTACAATTCTTACATTCTCTCAAGTTTTGTATAATTTCTAAAGCTATTCTAACTATATTCTTTTTATTTTTTCTTCGAAAGCTTTGAGTTGTCTTCTTGTCTTTATTTCTTCTAACTATGCTTTTTGTCTTTATCCCTTCAGTTTCATCTCCTTTTTGTTCTTCTGGAGTCTCATCCTCTCATGTATCATCCTTCCAGTCTTGGAGAGAATTTGTCCATGAATTCTAAAGCCCTGCATCATAAAGAGACAAATTAGACACATTAAAGTTATAACTACCAGCAAAATCCTCTTGAAGATATAATTCATATGCATTATTGTTTATTTTTCCGAGGACTTGAGAAGGGTCATCTCCCTTAGCCTAGAGCTTGGATTTTCTTTGATTTAGAAATCTATCTTTTCTCAAGTGAACCCAAACTCAATCTTTAGGTTGGAAGATAACCTCTTTCTTACCCCTATCTGCATTTTTTTTTTTATATTTTTTCCACCTTTCTCAATTTCTTTTCGAACCTTGACATGTAAGTCTTCTATTAATTTGGCTTTTTCACTAGCATCATTACACATCATATCATTTTTTGAAGGAAGAGGACATAGATCAAGTGGGGTCAAGGGATTAAAAGCATAAACAATATCAAAAGGAGAACACGAAGTAGTAGATTTTTAGATAAATTACATATCAAAAGTTGACTTAAAGTTCCATTAACCACCTTTGTTTGGCCATTTGTTTGGGGGTAACATGTAGTTCATAAAAGAAGTTTTGTTCCAAGTTTACCACATAAGGTCCGAAAGTGACTAAGGAATTTAGAGTCCCAGTCGGATACAATACTCCTAGGGAGCCCATGTAATCTAACCACTTCTTTGAAAAATAAATTAGCAATAAGACGTGCATCATTAATTTTTCTTACACTTCTCTAGTAACGAGTATTTTACACCTCTTGAGGTAATGAGTTTTGACACATATCTAGGAATGAGTATTTTACACATCTCCAGGTAAAAATAGTCCTATCCCCCTGAGATTAAAACCTCTCAACAATGAGAGAAGACACTCTCAAAAGAGAGAACAATGTAACACAGGGTATACTTCACAGAGTGAAGGATTTATAATTAGTTTACATACAACCCTTCTAATTGTTCTCAATAGCAAATATGTACAATAAAAATCATTCAAAGTATTTATCTTTTTCTAACTTGTTGTTGCATTGTGTATTCTTTGTATATCATTCTCTTGTTCTTCATCTTCAAGGTTTTTATATAGATTTTAGAATGATGACCGTTAAAGTTATATCCGTTAGATGCTTGGAATGGAAACTTCTATAGTGATGAATATTTTGTGTCTTCAATGTGTATTCTTGATCGTTGAACCATTTGAAAACTTTCCACTGATATATGAAACTTAAACGTTGAGACGATGCTTTAATGACAGTTCCACAAATCTCAATTTACACTACTTCTTCAAACTTCTGTAGATGATTGAATAAGAAATAATTTTTCTTGCATATTTCACTCATCCTCAAGGTTGTAGTCTTTTCAAGAAACAATTTGAATATTTTTGACAATAATTTTGTATTAGTGACACTTAGGTCAATCAAAATTGTGACATCCTAAATTAATTAATAAAATGAAATGAAGGATTCTATTTTTCCTTAATTACTAATTGTTATATACTTAATTTAAAATATAGCGGAAGACAAATAAATGTATAAAACTTAACCAGTGGAGAAAATATTTAATAATTAAAATATGAGAATTTAATTTTTGTATTATATATTTATAATAATTCCGAGCACCATATGTATGTATATATATAATATAATATAACATATACATATTTTTTTTCTTTATCAAATGCATTGAAATGATTAATCAAGAGTATGAGTTAAGAAACTGAGAGGCTGAGAGGTCGAGTGTTAAGGATTCAAGAGGCCGAGTGTTAAGGATTTGAGAGGTTGAGTTAAGGATTTGAGAGGCCAAGTGTTAAGGATTTGAGAGACCGAGTGTTAAGTATCTGAGAGGCCGAGATTTAAGAAACCAAGAAAATGAGAGGCAGTGTTGAGTGACCGAAGGGCCGAATTGCCAATATAGTATAATAATATTTTTTCTATCTACAATAAAACACAAATTTATATTACATTCCATCAATTTGTACGATATTTTATGTTACATAATCATGTTAAACTATACATATATTTTACATGGCTGTTACATATACTATACAAAATTCTTCCAATACATATTTTACATGACTATTACATATATTATACAACATTCTTCCTAATATTAATACATTATACTTCTCTAATATTATTTTACATTATATTGTTGGTGAAAAGAAATTGATCAAGGGATTATTGTACACAGTCGACATCATGAAGAATGCTACAACCACGGGACCATCCAACACCAATGACACGTCCTCGAGTTAAGCAAATGTCAAGGTGGAATGAGCAATTCCTCTAAAAGATACGAAATTCTCGGCCACATTAGTGCTCTAGCCATTTCCAGAAAAATAGGCAGAGATATTAGCAGTAAAGGGATTGGGAAAATTAGGAGCATCCATCTTTCTTTGATATAAAATTTGATTTAATTCATATTCAACAAACAAGAAAAAGAAAGGGAAAATAGAGATATACATACATTTTAAAATGATTTCATTTTAAAACAATAAAAGTGATAAATGGTGAATATTCCAAATAACTTAGGAATATCAAACTTTCCCTTTGCAATAAATTACAATAAGAAATTTGTAAATAATATAGGAATAATAATTGAAGTGACTAGTAAAAAAGATGGGAATAATAATTTTAGTGAATAGATCACCATGAGTAAAATTATAAATAATATAGAGAGAACCATTTCAGGAAATATAGGAATAACAATTTCAGTGACTTGTAAATAATATGGGGATAACAATAACACTGAATAGTCAGGATAAATGAGCAACCATAATATCACCCTCCAGCCAACTATATACAACTTCTATCCATTTAAATCCTCCAGGAGCAAATCCTCCAACACTAAAAAGTATCCCACTAAATCACAACATGATCATGTGTGAAAATAAATAATGAAAATCACAACGTAAAATAGAAAAAAAAATTATAATTTAAAATTAGTATAAAGAATAATATTGAACTTGAAAAGAAATAAATAAAATTGATAAATAATTTAGAAATTTATGAGACTTAGGGATACCTAACTAAAAGATTAAAAATAAATAGCAATATATATATAGTTGTAACGAGTCACACAAACTTCTTCTTAGTTTCGTACTATTTTTCTGCATTCGAACTTATGACCAGAGGTCATCTATTTATAGTGCATTTTGTAATCATTACTATGATTTCATTTGGTTGGAATTTAGTTAGATTGTAATGGTGAATATGATAGTGTTAAGGTAAAAATGACGTGGCATGGTGAAATAATGAGAATGACCCTAGTTTATCTAACCTTATCTGAACATTAAATACGAGTAGATATTTAATCCTTATCACTATTATTATTATTATTATTTTTATTATGACTAGCTTACCTACTGATCTTTATGGGTTAAAGTCAAAAGGCTTAATAATGTGGAAGAAGAAAGTCAAAGTCGAAAGACTCAATGATGCGGAAAAAGAAAGTTAAAGCTGAAAGGCTAAACGATACGAAAGAAGAAAGTCATAGACGAAAGGCTCAAGATGCGGAAGAAGAAAGTCAAAGCCGAAAGGCTCAATGATGCGGAAGAAGAAAGTCAAAGTCGAAAATCCTAAAACCGAATGTTAAGACTATCTTCTTAAATATGAACCGTGTGCTTGAAACCGAATGTTGATATCACTTCCCTTTAAATACAATCGAGCTAAGATCATTTTCCTAAATACTGAATCTAATACTTAAAACCGAAAGGTTAAAATCCGAATGATTTAAATATTCACCTTATTTATTATTTTATTATATATATATATATACATAATTTGTAAACAGAATAAAATTTGCGACAGAAATAATAATATATATTTCGTTCATAGTTTTCATAATGTTACATTTATCAATCATCATTTAAATGCATGGATATCTCTGAAATATAATCTTTTGAATTTCAAAATTATAAAAACTTTCTATTATAGAAACTCCATTATTGATATGTTCAAAAAAATTCCATGTTTGTATAATTTTAAATGTTGAAAGTAATTAGACTTTAATCAAATATTTAATTTATTAGAAGTAAACCCGACTTATGAAATCCTATAAAATTACAATCTATTAAATATCATAATATATTCAATTATTCACACATATTATAAAAACTTTCTATATTAAATTAATCAACATATTTTAACTGAAAATTCTTTTTTTTATAAATCAACATATTTCGAAATCATTTGAAGACATCACAAAGCAATTATAGAATGTAGGCATTAAGTATAGATACTCTCTATCACGATTCGTCTATCATGAGTATGAAGGCATGATCGTCTGTTATAAAGACTAATACTATATCTTTTGCTACGTTCAGTATGACCATTTCTTCTAATTCGTGTTATACTTTATGATTGTCCAACATCTATATGTTACACAATCATCTGATAAGATCGTCTCATATGACAATGTACTATAGGACTGTCTGACATGATCTTCTAGAGTGACCTTCTACTGATGTATCCTCTATCATGTTGATTCTAGTGAGTTCGTCTATTAGAAAGATATTATAGACCGTATAGTATGTTCTTCCACTATAAGTCTTGTCTAGTGTATTCTTGCACTATGGGATAATCTAGTACTTTAATACTTCATAATCATCTCACGAGTTTAATCAACCTGGAACATCTAGTGAATTTGGATTTTACAGGCCATCTAAAGTTTACTACACTTATTGTTGATGCTTATAGACCTGTCAATATTATTGTAACAGACACATAAATCATCAAATACAAACATGTATTTGGAGTTATTGTTATCATCAAAACTATGCTAGGTGATTAAATCCTAGATTTTTCAACTCTGTAAAACATTACTTAGACCGTGCAATGATTCTACCTAAACTTTCAAAAAACAGTTGAGCACGAAAATTGATCTCTCTGTAAAAAATTATAATTCTAAAAAATGCATTGTATCAGACTTCTCAACTCGATTATTTATAAAATAATAGACTTTAATAAAATCAATTGATTAAAAAATTGCTCAAATTGATTTATTTTACTAAAACGTTTTCAACCGATCAAGTCTGAAAAATAGTTCTTTTTAGAAATATCAGCATTACAATTTTTCTTATGAATTATTAACAAAACAGATTAAGCCCGGTTAATTTCTTAGAGTAACTCCAACGACTATGACTAATTCAAGCATATCAACACATAAACACCTGAGACTAACCCATAATCTTCAAAACTCCTTCATCACTTGACTTCATCAAATACTCATTAACATCATTACCAGCAAACTCCTGCTATTTGATTAAGGTAATCCAATGGTTGAGGTCTGTGTTGAGTATTTTCAAAGAGACACTTATATCTAATAGTAAAAGATAAAGACACTGACAATGTTTAAACTAATCAAATAATCAACAACCAATCTTATATCTAAGTCTTAGAATAATATGAGTTAGCATATTCAAGAAAATTTTCTTTTGAATTTAATTTATATATAGTTTGGCTATTACTCTTTAAATTTATTTTTTGGACTCTTGAATTCAAACTCATATACAAAAATAAGATATGATTCAAAATAATATTTGAACACTTCATTCTAGTGTTGGGAGTGAATCAATCAAACTAGAAGTATGTTCAAATTAGAAACCAATCAAAGTTTGTTGTGTTGGAAACAACTCCTTCAAAATTGATTGGAGAATTACTTTCTTCCCAACATATGCTAGGGTAAAGAGATAGGGATTCATTAGTTTGTCAAAATTAAACAAGAATTTATGTACGAACACATAATCCTGAATAGCAATGGGTCTATGGACAAAATTATCGACAAAAGAACAAAATAGCAACAACATTGAAATAACAACCGAATTAACAAGGGAAATGAAATTTGTGATTACCAATAGATTTATGAGATTCATACCAAATTGAAATTTAAATATGTTCCATACATTTCATGGATTAAACCTTGCTCTTGTACCAAATGATAAGGATCAAACATACATTGGAAGCTTATGGTATAAAGATTCATTCATTAAAATAAATTGATAGCATGAATTTCATTTTCACTTCTTATTACGCATTTGTATGTCAAAGAAGTTTGAATTGTGGATTATATTCGAAGAATAAATTCAAGAGAAGAATAAGAACAAAAATTGAATTAAAACAACGATAAGAGATAGAATATAGTGATAATGGATTGATAGAAATATAAGAGCAAGATGTCTTACAAACTTAATTTATCATATATTTTAAAGGGATTTCAAGAAATGGAGATGACTATTGATAAGCTAAGCCATCCTGAAATTCACCATACAAATGACACTTAAATGGACCTAAAATGAAATGGAAATCCTAAATATAGAACCCTCCAGTTAAAGAGGAAAAGGGAAAGAAAACTTAGACTTATTTTTTACCCTTCTTTTTACCATAATTGGCAACTCCAACTGAAGCTTCAATTTGGGTTTTACGCCATGTTTTCTCTCTCTTTTCTTTTTTCACTCCTTGGTCGCCTCTTATATTGTCTTAGGAATTAAACAACCTAATTAAGCCTAATCTAAAAATTATTAGTTACACCTAAAAAATATAAAAATAAAATCCTAAAAATTACAAGTTCAAAAAATACAAAATAATAAAATAATAATAACATTTTTGTATTGAACTAGAACATCTTATCTTATAACGCTTTTTGTGATTCTTCTAAAAACAATGCATTATCATTATATGTTACTAGGATCAGTGGGTGAAATCTATGCTCAGTGTGATATTATACTTAATAGAACTTTTCTGTACTAAGTAGTGTTGCAATGTTTTTTTTGTATATTGGGAGATCTGCACACATAAATAGGCACATGTACCACTCTTGATGGAGAAGCTCCAAGGTGCTTTGGCTTCTTGCACAAGCTCCACTGGAGGTAGTGCTTGTAGAAGCTTTGTTGCACCGTATAAATGGCATGAAATGAGCTTCTTGTGATGCGGAAGCAAAGTGTGATGGAATAAGAACCGTGGAGGAAGCAAACATATGGAGGAAGTGTGGTGGTTATGGTGAAGTAGGTGGTGAAAGCTTGAAGGAGGTTGGGCCAACCTTCAAGAGAAGAGTTCCTAGCTTCTAAGAGAAGAAACTCAAAGAGAAACTTGGGCAATGTGCTGAAATTTGGACAGCATATCATTACTCTCAATCAAGTCTACAACGGAGGTTGCTACACCTCTTATTTTAGAAGAAGAACAAGCTAATAGCTTCTATCACAAGCTAAGGTAGAGTATACAAGAAGCTAGGGTTAGAAACCCTAGCTTGCAATGCAAGCTACCATAAGTGGCGTATGAAAGAAGCTAGGATTGTAACCCTAACTTGCACCACACGTTAGGGTTAGAGTAACCTAGCGTGTGGAGCAAGCTACCTTCTCCTAAACTAGACACCCTTGGATAGACGCCACATGTCCAAATCCTATGTGTCCAAAAATCCTAATCTAGGTGTCTTTTATAATTTTCAAGACACCTAGAATTATTTACAAAACAACCAAATTTTTCCTATTCTACTTTTCACAATTTTTACAAAAATCCTCAAAGCTCAAAATAGTTAGCATTTTAATCTGCACAAGTGCTTCTAACTCTTTGTTTGTTTCAAGGTGTCTGAACACTGCTTTGGTGATTGGACCTTGCCTGAGCCCTCCTCCATCATCCCCTCCCTCTTGAAGAGGATCTGTCCTCAGATCTGAATCGTCTACCTCATCGTCATTGCTACCTATAAAAGGAATGAGATCAATTACATTAAAGGTAGTATGTACTCCATAATCTTCAGGTAAATCCAATTGATAAGCATTATTTTATTTTCTTTAGAATTTGAAAAGGCCCATTACCACGGGGACTGAGTTTTGACTTTCTCTGTTTCGGAAATCTATCTTTTCTTAAGTGAAGCCAAACCCAATCTCCCTCTTCAAAACTTATTGCTCTCTTCCCCTTATTGTTTTGCTTAGCATA
>Ga0099825_1007861_pt1 | contig 12840 bp, 4 predicted proteins | sample SiratroredBW_FD_76838 | JGI IMG/M metagenome (GOLD analysis project Ga0099825, IMG submission 76838) | Root nodule microbial communities of legume samples collected from California, USA - Siratro red BW | ecosystem: Host-associated > Plants > Roots > Nodule | place: USA: California | collected...
AACTACTTCTGTTAGTATCATTCATTGTTTTTGACTGATCACCAAAAAATTGTCTCTTTTGGTGTGTACCAATAGAACAAACCATATGTTGCTAAAAACTAACATGATAAGGTGAAAAATATTGTGAGGGATCAATAATTTCGGCCATAATAAATGTAGCAACCAGAGCTCTCAAATTAGAGCTCTAATACCATATTATGAAAATAAAGAGAAGAACAAAGATGAACAAAAGACATGAGAATGAATATATGCTCTCTGTTTTTCTGTGTATTTCATTCAAAATAAAGAACTGAATATATACAAGTATTGTACCCATTCTAGGTATAGCTAAATAAAGAAAACAAAATAAAATTATTACAATCTGATAATGTCATAAAAATAAATAAAATAATTAAATAATTAGTTTCCTTCTAGAAGCCTTCTATCCATATTCTCTGAAAAAAAATTGATGTTGATATAATACAAGCTATAGTCTTCTCTACCATTATTTTCTCATAAAGAACTTAGGAGACTTGACATATTTTGTGGATCTTGAAGTTACACGGAACATTTCAGATATTTACTGTTGTTAAAAAAGTATATATCCTTGATTTACTTGAATAGACCGGAATGGTAGTGTGTGCTCCTGTATTCCTGTAGCCACTCCTATAGTACCCACTCCTAGCGTTACTTGTTTTTTGTGAGAGAAGTTGTCATATTGAAACTATTTGTTATAGAAAGAATGATTTTCATAACCAAGATGATAATAGTTTTAAATCTAATAGAGGAATGATTTTCATAACCAAGATGATAATAGTTTTAAATCTAATAGAGGCAAGGAGATTTGCACTTGTCGTGGAAGAAAACACATTTGAATGAAGTTCAGGTTAATGTTTTTAATTTTATATCTTATGTCAAAAATCAATTTAAAACTTCTATAAATTATATTAGAACTAATAATGGTGTTGAGTTTGTTATGAAATTTTTTTATGCTTCAAAAGGAATTATATATTAGATTACACGTACTTTGAAACTCCTGAACCAAGTGGTGTTGTGGAACGAAAACATCAAAATCTTTTAAATGTTACTCGTGTTCTACTTTTTCAATCTAATTTACTTACTAGTTTCTAGTGTTTTGCTATTCAACTTGATGTTTCTCTAATAAACTGCACACATACTTTTTTTCTTAATAATAACACTCCTTATGAAAAATTTCATGCCAAAATCTATGATATGTCTAAGTTGCGTGTTTTTTTTGTGTTTATGTTATTCCTCTACACCTACTGCTCTAAAAAAAATTAGACAGTCATATTGTTCTTAGTATTTACCTTGGTTTTAAACCTCACACTAAAGGATGCATTTACTTAAATCTTAAAAATCATAAAATCAATATTTCCCAACATGTTATTTTTCATGAAAATTATTTTCTCTATCATTCTTCTTTTAAAAATAATAAAGATCCTAAAAGTTTATCTATTCTTGTTCCGCAACATTATGCCCAAACTTATGATAACCTTAATGTGCAAAATGAAAATCTTGAGTATAATAATGATAATCTTGTTAATGACATGCTTCTTATTGATGAAAATATTATTGTAGATATCATTCTAAGGAGGTCAACACGGAACAAAAGACCACCTCCTTATCTTTGAGATTTTCAGACCAACCTTGTCAACATTAACAATCTAAGTACCAAGTATCCTATTCTTTTTTTCATAAATTATAATTCTCTATTTCCTAATTTTAAACACACTATTACGTCCATATTTGTGGATGTTGAACCACAAACTTAATAGGAAGCGTGAATGGATCCTTCTTGGGTTCAAGCTATACAATAAGAATTGGCTGCTCTTGAAGCCAATCTTAAACATGGAAATGGTGTTTTCTTCCATAGTAACAGTGATATTCAAGTAAAAGCCTACAATGATTCTAACTAGGCTACTTGTCCTCAAACCCAGAAATCCATTACTAGTTTCTCTGTCTATCTCAATGATTCGTTAATATCATGGAAATCGAAGAAACAACAAATTGTCTCTAAGAGTTCCTCTAAGACTGAATACAGAGCTTTAACTGCCACCACAACTTGTGAAATTCAATGGCTCACATACCTTCCTGAAGATATTCAAACCAACTACCTGCAACTAGCTCTAGCAGAACCACATCCCAGGGACAAAGTGGAAAGCCTTCTGAGAAACAAAATGTTTACTACAAGACTTAATGTAGTTGTTTGATATTTGTACCTAGTTTGCTTAATTCCTATAATGGGATGTTAATTGCTCTGTATGATGTGGTATTGTGACTGCCTTTACTACGTCTGACCATACTTCTTGTCTAGGTACTATTAGGGTGGAATGCTTGTCACATTCATTTTGATTATCAATTGTTCACTCTATAGTTTGAAAGTGGGTTGTGGAGTATCTTTCTACTGTAAGGGGTTTAGGTTTTATTTTCTTTATATAAAGGTTAGAGTATCCTTAAAGTGTTTCCATTAATCACAATTTTTTGTTGTTCAAAACAAAAAAAACCTACAACTAACTCTCTTATACTGTGACAACTAATTAGTAATCCAAATTGGCCTCTAATCAAGTCTTTCACGAGAGAACCAAGCATACTAAAATAGATTGGCATTTTGTTCATGAAAAAGTCAATCAAAATCTTCTGCAGTTGCTTTCTATAACTTCTTTCCATCAAGTTGCAAATATCTTTACCAAAGTTGTTCCTCCATACAATATTAGTAACAATATTAGCAACATGTGTTTGAAGCTGAGAATGAAAAATAAATATTCTGAGCTTGAGGAGGGTTGATAAAGTTTATTTTGAAATTTTAAGTTGTTTTTAGATTTTCCTCTTTTATATTAGTTTTCATTTAGTTTGGGCCTCATAGTTTTGAGTCCATTGTCTTCCTATAAATTTTTATAATTACAAATTACAACCTTTATTGGAATAAGACATCATCATTATTCTGTTATATATTCTTCTCATTTTCTTTCTAACCCTAACTTTGTTTTCATGAATCGTTTTCTTCTGTTAGTTTCTCTACTTTGTTGATATACATCATTCATGAATTTTCGTTGATTTATTAATAAGAATTAATTGAATATTAACACGGAGCAGCTCCGATCTTTATACATGAAGTATTAAGAATTTCCCTTGCCGTACTAGTTAGTAAGTCCAAGTTTGCACAAAATATTTACTTGGGGCCAAACATGACATAGTTTCACTAGATTTACGTCAGGAAAAGACATAAACAGAGAAAGACATGAAAAAGCCAAAAAAAGAATGGACTGTTTTGGAGCATGATCGTGAAACTGACAAACCCGGATATGCAAATCATTTCTTAGTTTTCGTTTATTTTGGATATCGTGATTTTGAATTCATTGTCTTGGTATATGGGTTTATATAATCATACGTTACCATTCTTGTTGGAATAAGATATCATTCTTCTATCTCTTATATTTTTCTCCTTTTCTCTCTATTCCTAATTTTAATTTTCATGAGCCGCTTATTTTTTTTACTCATTGTGGGAGAAAACGCATTTGAATGAAGTTCATGTTAGTGTTGTAATCTTATATCTTATGTTGAAAATCAAATTAGAATTGATAATGGTGTTGAGTTTGCTGTGAAAATATTTTATGCTTCTAAAGAAATTACACATCAGACTACATGTATTAAAACTCCTAAACGAAATAATATTGTGGAACTCAAACATCAACATCTTTTAAATGTTATTCATGTTTTACTTTTCCAGTCTAATTTACCTACTATTTTCTAGTATCTTGTTATTCAACATGTTGTTTCTCTAATAAACTGCATACATGCTTCTTTAGTTAATAATAACACTCTTTATGAAAAAATTCATGGCAAAATCTATGATATTTTTAAGTTGTGTGTTTATGCTATATCACAAAAAAAAATTAGAAAGTCGTGTTGTTCTTGGTATTTTACTTGGTTTTAAATCTCACACTAAATGATACATTTTAAGAATCATGAAATCAATATTTCCCAACATGTTATTTTCAAAGAAAATTATTTTCCTATCATTCTTCTTTTGAAAATAATAAAGATCCTAATAGTTTATCTATTTTATTTACATTATGCCACATTTATTGTCGCAACGGGATGACGATCTGAAAGAGAAAAATGAAAATGGGGTGTGATGAAAAAGAGGTGGAGTCGCCACCATAGCTTATTATAAAAAATTATGAAAAAACAAAGAAAATAATGGTCTACGAGATAGAGTTAAATTCGGGAGTTGGTTACATGTGGAGAAGATATTAAGATAGTGCCTTTAATCAAATGAGTGTAATGAAAGTGCTTTTATTAAAATATTTATTTCTTCTCCAAAATGATAGGAAAACATAAATAAAAAAATTTTAAATTAAGGAAAAATCAAGGCATACGTAGTTCTAAAAGAAAGTTTGTTTGTTTGAGAGTTTGATATTTTGTATTTTTGAAAAATTTATATTATTTTAGAAATTTGAAATTGTATTAGGAATGCATAGATGCAGAATATGTTGAGAAAAACAAAACATTTGGACAAAAAGCATTCAAAAAGGCATTCAAACAATGCATTCGGCTAAGACTTTTGGAAAAGTCTCCCAGACCTTTGGTTTATAACATATTAAAGGTTATTAACATAAATTTGTTGCAAGATTTAATATATGCTTTTGTAAAAATAGGGCGTGTGGATCAACTAATGAAGCTAATATGCTTTAATTAGTAATCTCAAAAAAATCATTTTCCGAGGAAGATATACATTATTTATACGGAAATAATACGGCTAAAGATTTAAAAACTTAAAAGCAAATTAAAAAAAATAGGTTTTTTAAAATTTATAAAATAATTTATTAAAATTATGATATTTTTTAGTTAATTTTTTTTTGTAACTTTTTTATTTAAAATTATTTATTAAATTATTATAATTAATCTTATTTAACATATCTCTTTCAGTATATGGTAAAAAAAAATTATTATTGTAAAATTGTTGTTTTCATCTCTTGTTATATTTTTATTTCAAAGAACATTCATCTATATTTTTTTAATTTATTTTTTTTACTTTTATAAATTTATTCGTAGTTTTTATAAAACCTTATTGTCAAGAACTTAATTATATCTTGTTTTAAAGTTTCAAGCTCCTTCCTTTAGCCTTTTCGATTCCATCATTTAATTAAATTTAATTTATAATTTCTAAATTTTTAACGTTTTTTTAATGTGTACAAATTATTTTGATATTAGTTAAACAATAATAAAAATAAAATAAAAAGATTTTAAGATCAATTCTTCAAATATTGATTTTTAGTCGCTATTATTGAAAATGAACAAAAAAATAATAATAAATAAAAAGGTAAAAAAAGAAAAAAATAAAAATATATGTCACTTTAATAAATTAATAAAAATAAATATAAAATTAGAAAGCTTTAATCTTTAAATTTCTAAATTGTTCAATTTTTTCAAAATAAAAATATTATTAGTTTATTAGGAGAAAATTCCAAAATCCTTATTTATTTAATAATATTTATAATATCAATATAAATTTAACAGTGAGTTAAGATATTTTAAATTTTCAATTAAAAAATATTTTAAGTATAATTTTAAAATTAAATATTTTTTAATTTTATAATAATATATCAGTGTTAAAAAAAATTTATATCTAAAGTTTTTGCTTTTTGACCTTAAGCCAATTCTAAGCTTTCATAACATACTACTTTTATTAATCCAACTATTTTATTATAGTTATATATTAACTGTTGATGTCAAATTCAATAAAATAAATAAATATGATAATAATTAAATGGATATTTATATATTTTAAAAGTTATATATTATAATATTTTGAATATATAGATTTATAAATGAGGCATTAAATATTTTTTATCAATAAAAAAATTTGAAAACATAAAAAAGAATTTCCAATACATATATTTAGGATAAATAATCACGTTATAGATATTGAATTATATTTTTCTATAAATAAAATAAAATAAAATGGAGTATTTTTAAGATACTCCATCCCAATTAGAAACGTTTGTCCGATGGGACAAGGGAGCCAGAGAGAAATTTGTAGCCATATCTTAGTTTTGGGATTCTTATCCAATAAAAAATTTCATTGTATTTAATTGAGCACATGCGCTATCAGTGGTCCTCTTTGGGACAGAAGATGCTTCCCTATGTTTACCTCTACTTTGTGGTTTTCTTTCACAAATTAATGCTTCAGAGTAAATGCTTGCCATATTTATCTCTAATTTGTGGTTTGGGTTCACAAATTAATGGTTCAGATTAATACTTCAGATTGTATTTTCTGAAGTGATTGATATTTTGTTAATGATTGTCTAAAAAGTCAAAGGCATGATGATGACAGCATGGATGTATGGTTCGTATGACATTATGACTGACAGTACGCATTACTTACTTTGCTTGAGAAACAGCCTTCCAAATTTTTGGGAGACGATACTTTAAAAAAAAAAATTAATAACTTATTTCTATTTGATACTAAAAAATAATATTATTTTTAAAATATAATATTTTATTATAAAAATTAGGAGTAAAATGATATTATCTTATTATAGGAGTGTCAAAATAAAATTATTTTAAATTTTTTTCAACTTCATCGAAACAATACGATAGTTTATGTATTTTTTTGAAGTAGAAGTTCACTGCTCTTGCTTTGAGATAGGTAATGATAGTTGAGATGTTAAAGGTTGATTTTTTATGAATCACAAAAGACTTTTGGGAGAAATATTAGTTATTATTTATCTTTTCTTATAAAACTGAAATTTTCAAAATAAGTAGAAAATCGAAAGTATAAAGTTCTAAAAATATTATGATAATAAGATTTATTAGGGGAATATTCACATGGAAATAGATTTTGAAGATAAATACTAGAAGAAATGACAGTTTTATATAGTCTTCCAACCTTCAATACAGCAACACAAACAAGCATGCTTGGAACTAACTCTTATTCATGTTTCCAAATCATGACTTAGTAATAAACTGGTTTATGACTCACCTATGAGCATGAACCACTTTTTATCACTCATGAGCACAGTCTAATTTGCCAACCTTTCTCTCCTGCGCTCAGCATATGTTCTTTGTCCTTTACACTAAAATTAAAAATTAGAAAATATATGTATATTATCGTCGTTATAAGAAAAAAAATTATTTAAAGATTAATTTTTAAAAATATTGTTAATTATGATTAAAATAATTATTATATTAAATTTAATTATTATTTTTATTTTATAGTTATTTAAAATCAAAATCTAATTTTATAATTATTTTAATTAAAATTATTAACTATTTTATTTTATAACTAAAAATTAATTATTTTTAATTTCAGTGAATCACAAGCTAACCTATACTGAAAATAGTGACGAAGATGGCAATTAAACATTAAATCTTAATATACTATTCTTTGTAAAGCGAAAATGAGAATCACCTAAGAAACACACAACCTGTTAAACATAAATTATTGCATAAATCCACCTATATTAACACAATAATATATATTGAAGAACTGTCAATAGAAAAATGAGGTCGCAGAGTTACTTGAGTGATGGAGAACCACAGATAAAACAGTTGTACGTTATATTCTTTTTTTAACCGAAGAAAATACTAATGAATAAATAAAAATAAAGAAAAACAAATGCAAAGGAAAACTTAATGGGAGAAAAGTTTGTCTTCAATGATTAGATTGAAATGACTTATCCTACCATCATCATACATAGTAATGGAAACGTAGTAGTGAGAAATGAAGTAAAGTTATCTTTACTGCCAAGGTGAAAATTTGTGAGATTCCAAGATTTATTTCAATCAAGACTGTATTTGAAATAAGAAATAGATTTGAGGTACTAAATTTGAATTGATTTAGAATTAAAATATGTGAAAAAATTTTATTATTTAGATTAATAGAAAGATAATAAAATTTAAAAAAAAATTTGTAAAAGTATAAGTGATGTAACAAATATAATCAATATTTTAATATTTTTAATATATAAAATTATAAATTTATTTTTATAATTAAAAATAAAATATTATTTATTTATTAAATGTAATTAATAATATTTTTTAAAAATTTATAAAAAATATTAAATTACATAATTTTTTTAAAATAAAATTTAATTTATTACAAAATATATTAATTTAATTGAGACTGATTATTTTTTAAAATATAAAATTAAAATTTTTAAAATAATTTTAATATAAATTTAAATATTAGTATTATTTTATAATAATAAAATAATTATTATCATATAATTTATTTTCATTTTAAATATTTATTTTCATTAAATTATAAGTGTTTTTATATTATTTTTAATTATTTAATTAATAATATTATATAATATTTTTATTACAAAAATTAATATAATATTTCATATTTTTAATTTTAAATATTATTTATTATTATATTATATATATGTATATTATATCACAATTTGTAAAAAAATTAGTTTTGTAATTTTTGTTATTGTAATTATTATTTATAATTTTATTATTATAATTATTATTTGAAATTTTATTATTATAAATATTATTTTTAATTTTTTAATTTTTAATGTTTAGTATTAACGTTATTAATAATTATCTTATTTTTATTGTATAATATTATTATTGTACAAATCTTTGTTTTATGCAAACAAAGAAATTTTACACTTTTTCTTCCCAATTTTTATAATACATTAATATTTTATTTGTTAAAGTTTGTACTTTCTACACATTTCTTGCTTCCATAATTTTTGTGTGTTGATGCAAACAGACTGTAAGTATTTTACGATAAATTACATTTTTTATGCATTAAATTATGACACACAATTTGTCTAATGAATAAATGCATGACATTTTACATATTTTTTTCCTTTAAAACAGGTGAAAGAAGTTTATATTCTTAAACATTTCATACTAAAACTCTAATATTATAAACATTTATTTTATATATATATATATATATATATATATAATTAATGTTCATTTTATAAGAAAATCTCACGAAGACCTATAATAATTTAAGATTACTTCACTCCACCAATTTTTCAAAGCAAATTATACGTCTATTTTGTTAAGACCATTAGTTTTTGTACATAATGTTTTTTACTCTAGCTGTGATAAAAACAATTTAACCTAAGCTTGATAAGTAGTGTTGTATCAAAATGTTGTTTGAAAAAGATATATGTAATTAATGTTGTATGAAAACATTTAATACATCTTTAAACTTGAATGTGGACATATACAACATGGAGAAGAAGAGCTTGTTTGACGTTCACAATAACTAGCCAAGGATTTGCAAAGGTCTTTCAGAAATCTCCGTACATAAAAGATGCCTTCAAAGAAGAGAGGTTACAACATAACATACAATCCTACCAAGTTACGAAACTCTGTATAGAGACAATATCTTAAGCTTACAACCCTAGCTCTCTCATAAAACAATGTTTGTGTTCATTAGCTATGTAGAAGAATGAACTTCATTTGTATTCATCTTACAATGTTACCTCTCTTTTAATCATATGTGATTTTTTTTTTTTTTTTTATGAAAACTAACCTCGTGTAGGATTGTTACGATAATTTCCAAATGAATAATGGAGAATAAAACAGAAAATGGAGAAGGGATCAGAGAATAAACCCTAATTTGTCTTGATTGATGCCACAATCAAGAGAAATTGATGAGTAGAAGAATATATGCTACTTTGAATTAGAAACTCAAATATAAGGATTAAAAGTTCTAATGACTAACTTAATGATGTGAAGGTTAGGATCTTGATCAACTCAAGAGGTGTTGAAGAAGGGAAACTCTATGGAAATACGAAAATTGGCCCAAGCAATAAATAAACCAAGAAGAAACTCATGTAGTTTTTTATTAGTATTCAAAGAAAAAAAAAAACAAGTAAAGAAATGAAAGTAAAAATGGATTGAGACAAGAAAAGGGAAAAAAACACGCTACCTTTAATCCGAGAACTAAAGGATAAGTGCAAGAAGATTCACCACTTAAGAAAGGTTCTCAAGATAAGAACCAAAATAAGAGAAGAGAAAACTAAAAACTCACAAAGAAGACTTTCATTCAATTCCAAGATGTCTTATGTTTACAAAAACTAAAAACTCCTTTAGAGCTTGGAAGTTGCATGAAAAGAAGACAAGAAAAAGATTTGAAAAGAAGAGTTGCTTAAGCGAGAAAAGTTCGACTAGACAAAAATAGTCCAGGAATATATATAAGTTGCAGAGGAGAATTCGTCCGGGCGACGTTGGAGCAAGGCAACTAAAGGGATCTCGCCCGGGCGAGGATGGTTTCGCCCAGGCGAGATCAGTCCAGAGAGTACATCAAATTTTCGCCTAAGCGAGGTATTTTCGCACGAGCGAAAAGTCACTTAACCTAAACCCGAAAACGTGTTTAAAAGAAGATTTTAGGGTTTTGGAAAGGGGATTTGAATTTGGAGGAATGTAAGAGCCGTCAAGAACAATAATTATTGAGGTTTCTTTGTCTTCTTTGCAATCTTTCTTCCTTGGAGTGTAATAGCTACCATGAGTAGCTAAATTCTTCATCTTTGGGATTGAATGTAATCTTTTGAACTCATTTGTATTTTGGTGATTTTAAATATAATATTGAGTTTCTACTCCATTGATATTTTCATCTTACACTTAATGTTAGATTTTATTTGATAAATTGATCTTGATTTTTGAATTTAACTGGGAAGTACTTTTGAGCTTCTGAATTAGATGAAAATACTCAATATATTGTAATACTAGGGATATGTTTCAGTGTATTGATTGTTATAACATCAGTTCTTAATGTTGGGTAATTTATTAAATAGTTGAGGATCAGTGTTTAGAAAATTACCCCATGAGAGGAATCGGTGTGAATGATTATTATATGTGCATCAATAGTGAGTAGTTACTAATATTATATTATATTATCAAATCCAAAATATGAATGAGAGAGACAAATGAAGTTCAATCTCAGAGTCCTTCTAGATCTTGAAAACTCTCTTTTTAATTGCTATTTATTCTTTGATTGTCTTTATTGTTTAGTAATTTAAATTGTTCTCAATTCATCTTGAAACCTTTAACTGCTTAGTGAATTGTGAATTTGAGATTTGATAGCAAAACTGTTCTCTGTGGGATCGACATCCTTATTTTATAAATCTATATTACTTTTGACTCGGTACATTTGCCGAAAAAGGTCAACATAGTACACAAACCTCTCCAAATTATACATGTCTCAACCTCTCCCCTGATATCAAATACTAATCAAGATTGTAATAAAACACTCTCAAATGATGGAACAAGGAAAACTAAGATTGTAATAAAACACTCTCAAATGATGAAACAAGTAAAACTGTAAATCAACTGTAAATCATTTTATCCAAAATAAAATTAAAAGTAGATTTCATAACAAATTTAAAATATTTACTATTGTTATATTTATTTATTTTTAACTTATCTCTTCTTTTAATTTTAAACAAAATTAATTTTATAAAATAATAGTTAATAAAAACTTATTTGGATCTACCCTTAAATATGTTCATATGATAAGATCATTAATTACAAATATGCTTTTAGAGTTATTGTTATCATCAAAATTTTATTAAATAATTAGACTATCTAAAAATATTTTATACCTCTAATGATTCAACACTCTCTAAATTCAAAAATGTTGAGAAATCATAATGTTAGCCGAAGGTGCCAAGTCTAAGTCATTGTTTATAGTGGGAAATTTAAATGTAAACGAAAATATGTATAAGATTAATTTAATGTTTTATTTAAAATTATCGAAATTTAAATTCTTTTGTTTTTAAATTATGAAATTTTAAACATTTGAATTTCTCTCGTAACATAACTTAAAAACATGCAACATTTATTTTGTCTCGATTGTAAATAATAGATAGTTTACAATCGAAAACATAAATTTAAAAAAAAAATACAACATTTATTATATTTGAATGGTAGATATTGATGGTTTGCAGCTAATAATAATTTTCTTCCGTGGACAGTGTAGGAATGCTTTGCTCGTTTCTGAAGAAGTTGTAAGGATCAACCTTGGTCTTCACTCTTGCCAATCTCAAGAAATTGTTATTGAAATACTTGACACCCCAAATGCTGGCTTGGGAGTAGCTTGTGTAGCCATCGTTATTTACCCCAATGTCAAGATCTCTGTAATTTAGATATGCAGCTCTAGGAGACTTTGAAACATAAGCTTCCATATATTTATACACATTTCTAATCCAATTCATATGCCTTTCTTCAGCCTCCTCCCCTTCCTCATTCCAAATGACATTATAGTGAATATGATATATGTATCCAGATCTGTGCGAGAACGGAATTTCAGATTCCGAAATCTCATACATTCTGCCTCCATAAGGAGCGAATTGAAGCTGAGTATGGTCAACCTTATCGTCATAAAGAAAACGCAATAACCCTCGTAATCCATCAAGAGGAATGGGTTTCGTCACATAATCAGATTTTGCTTTGTACTTCCCTGAACGAATTTGAGTTCTGTTCATCATGGCTTCTTCAGGGGGTTCATTGCCTGAAGATCCAATCAAAACAGCATTGAAGAAGACAGCTGAGCCAATCCAGCTCGTCTCTTTACAGTCTTTTCTGTCCAAACCCAACTCTGGGAAGTTCTTTTGCATCAATGAAATAAGCTCTTCTACACCTCCTTGAAACATGCATACAAAATTGGCTTGTATTGTTAGCTTTCCATGTTGACTTGAATTTACCCTTGCCAGGTCCATCCTAATCATTATGCGCTCTTCCATTTTATTCGCCACAAGCTGCCACTTTTGGATCATCTCGAATGCATTTTCTTCCAATGTCCTTGTAACACTGAACACTGTCACAGTTGATGGAACTGGAACTAGTTTTACCTTCCAATCC
>Ga0099825_1007864_pt1 | contig 12835 bp, 6 predicted proteins | sample SiratroredBW_FD_76838 | JGI IMG/M metagenome (GOLD analysis project Ga0099825, IMG submission 76838) | Root nodule microbial communities of legume samples collected from California, USA - Siratro red BW | ecosystem: Host-associated > Plants > Roots > Nodule | place: USA: California | collected...
AAAAAAATATATATAAAATATATATATATATATATATATATATATATATATATATATATATATATATATATATATATATATATATATCAAAAAATGTAAAACGTAGTACCCAAGAACATGACGACCTCCCTTTTGCACAGTTTGAGAGATCAAACCCATTAGTCCTGATCTTCCTCCTCCATAAACCAAATCAATCTTCCTTTTAACCTACCCAAAACAACGAACAAACAAAAAAAATTTACCAAATTTATGAATTGGCAAGTAATAATACAAAGAGAATTACCAGCAATTCACCAAGATCAAGAGCTGCATCACTGAATGAAGACCTATATCTCACCCTACTACCACAGAAGACACATATTCTTCGGAACCTTCCTTTCTGCTTATTTTCTGCTGACACCTCTACTTCTCCTTCCATCCTTAGTAGTGGAGAGAAGGTATAATTCAGAAAGAATGAGGGTATAATATATATATATATATATATATATATATATATAAGTATAGTATATAGATAAAAGTGAGTGTGCTTTAGCTTTAGGGTAACAAAAGTAAACACCCTTTTGAAAAAACTACAGAATTGGCAATTTTATGTGAATAAACCATTCTGGCTCCTTGAAAAGAACTTGGCTTGAAAAGACCCTTCTCCATCTTCTATTATTCTTGTCAACTCTCTTATCACTATTTCTAATACATAATCTTAATATACTGCGCTGACCAATCACCACAACAATTCTGCACACTATGCTGAATTGGCGTGCAAGGAATGCCTTCGTTCAATAAAAACCAAGCTATGTTAAACTTTAGAAGCAACAGTTTCTCCATTCAATCAAATCAATGTTCCTTCTTTATTTTACAATTTAATTCCATTTTCTCTTTACCCTGTGGATATATATGGTTACAGTTCTAGATAGTGATTTTCTTTTTTCTTTTTTTATCTTAATTGTAATTGATTTTCACTAAAAATGATGAATAATAGATCATTTGATTGGAATTGATTGATCCGTTACTTTACTTTGTTTTTGCAAACGTCAACGGACTTCGTTATCTCGTACGGACAAAGACAAATTCCTTAAGACATGGATAAAAAGGTAAACAAATTGACCTAATTACATTTTCAATTTTCAATCGCGCTTTGTTAACTAACTATTCATTTTGACTATTTTGTATGTAATACAAATTTATATTTTTAGTGAGAAATTTGACTGTCCATTCAAAAGATATAAATGTTATTTGTTTGGTGAGAAATTTCATATTCAAGCCTTGTTATATGCACAAAAATTGCTGGATCAATGTGAGTTAATGAAATTAATTTCTCACATAATAAGTTGGAGATGTTCATGACATAAAAATGTTATATAACAAGAAGGCCCTTTTCATTCTTATTTTAAGAAAATATACTTCATAGTGTTGAATATGTGAATCTAACTAATTTGCAAAGTTTCCTTAATAAATGGATGTTGACATGTGAAACTAATCATTTTTCACAGTCTAATCATCCAATAAAATATATATAAAAAAACTATATTTTCTACATCGGTAAACAATAAATACTTAAACACTTTATATACAATAACCAAATACCAAATATCTAATTAAGAGATAGAGTAAATTAAGTTTATTTTAAATTTTTTATAGGAGTAAAATCACTAAAATATAAGTTTTATTCTCTCTAACTTTTATGTTTATTTATTTTTTAAGGATTGTTTATATAATTTTAAAAGGAGCTACTTTTGATTCTCCAAACGCTGTCTAAATCACTTTTTCTCATTCTAAATCATTGTGGGTTAATTACGAACAGTTTCTTTATATGTACTAAAACAGAGTTCTACATATTTTAGAAGAAAAAAAAACATATTTTACTCTTTTTTTAATTTTGGTAGATAATCACTTACGTTTTTTTAAAAAATAGTATGTGGTTAAATTGTTTGGTTGCCAACTTTACACTGAAACTGAATAAACTCATAGGCTAAGTAGGCTACAAGTCTAGGTCCACGTAAAATGGCCCTCGTAACACCAAGAGCTCATGTGGATTACAAGAGCAATTACTATGGGCTTTTCTTCCTGCACCGTCACGGTTACTAACTAGACCAAAGACTAAAATAGTCTGATATGGAAAATTTTCTAAAATGCATTTCATATGTTTTAGAAAACCTTTTCCAAAGAACTTGTTCCAAAAATCATGTTTTAGAAATTCCAAAATACTTGTTCAGAAAATGGTTATTTTAAAAACTATAGGGGTGTGGTTAGAAATTATGGGGGTGAGAAAAAGTCTTCTTTTGTGCTTCTTTAGAAATCATTTTAACGTTGAAGATGAAGAATTAATAAATTCCCTAGAAAAATAACATTATTTTCTTTACAATTCTATTCTAAAAATTTAAATGTAGCATATTGTAGATTTTCACGATAAATTCAATCGATCATTTTTTCCTAGATAATAAAGAAACACACAAGGGCCAGAAAAAAAAAATCAAATTCAAGCTGATTTTATTCAAGTTTTTTTTGCATCAAAATGGTACTGTATTCAAGTATCATGTGATTTGAGAAGAATATTGGATCATGGATTTGATACGGAACTACTTTATGAATGTTTTTGTGCAGCGCTACCTAAAATAATATTTCAGAATACAAGCAGGTAATTTGTATATATTAAATGTGACTGATGAACTTATTGACACCAATTAGTTGGCGACTGATGAACTTATTCACATCATATTATGCATTCATCATTGAATGTGCGTGTTAATGTGAAACATGAACAGTAGAATCATGAATGTGAAACATGAACAGTAGAATCATCAATGAGAAACATGAACAGTGGAATCATCAATGTGAAACATGACCAGTAGAATCATCAACTGGGTGCCAGAATCGGTTGAAAAACCAAATGGAATCAGCCTCCACTGCAACTCCATCTTGATTTCGATGCCAGCTGTAGTGAGCATGTGTTCGGTTCTTTATGTCAAACATGGCATGTCCAAAGCTAGCCTCTCGGAATGCAGAATACTCTGGTTGTGGTTCTGTCATGCTGCAGTTCAAATGTTGTTCATATCAATCTTTACTTGAATTAATTTTAGTTTTAACTTACACATAAATTCATCTCGTCTTTTCTTTTCCTAAAGTTTTTACTTGTTCAAACTCAATGACATAAAAGTAAGGAAAAATGTGACAAGAATCATCATGTTACATGTAAAGAGCTTACTTGGTTGCTAAGCCTTCAAGGTTTCCTCCATCACCAATGGTGATATATACAGGAGCTGATTGATCTTTTACAGGTGTGCAAAGACCATTTACAACGTTGTATGCAATGTTAGAAACACGTTCCTGACACATAGCAGAAAGAGATTATTGAAGTGCATTTGTGCAATATTTTTGTTTCTTTTTTCCCTCTTAAATTTTAGGAACAGAAGCTAATGCAAGCCTAGTGGTACATGATTGATAGTGGGTGCTTTCAGAAGCATTAGAAATTTCAAATGAAGAACAGTGGCTTAAGAAGTGAAGTTTTAGCACTTACAGATCGTTCATAGGCATGAACATGACCAGCAAACACAACATCAACCTTGTACTGCACAAACCAGGGTTCGTACATTACTCTCATTGTTTCCCCTTCCATGTAGTGATAATTGTAGCTATTATACCAAGGTGAATGCATGAGAACAATCAACCAAGGAGTCTCTGTCCTGTTAACTTTTGGTAGCTCCTCTTCAAGCCATTTATATTGTGGCGTATATTTGCCTGAGAATAACCAAGATTATTATAACAAAAATGCTACCACTTTAAAAGTAGTGACATCACATATTAAGGTAAGTGTTATTGGTCAAGAACTTAAGATCACTAACATCATGCTTTAGATGAACAATAAAATTCCACATTAAGTTGATACATACATATAGATAAGTAGATATAGAACTAAGAACTGAAATTATTTAGCGCAAGTTGATCTTTCTTTTGTAAATTATAGCTAATTTTGCTAGGTGAAATTACTACAAATAGAACTGAGTTCATCTGAAATCTTGGAATTAACAGTTTTTACTACAAAAGTATGTATCATGCAGAAGACATTTACCATATGCTGAATACGAGGACAAAACAATGACGTGTGCTGAAGCTCTCTTGATTGAATACCAGAAGGGTGAAGTGCTCTGAGATGCTTTGTAAGGAACATGGTAACGGTGGCTAAAAGGCTTGAAAGGTACGGTTTCACCCTGCAAAAAAAGTGTTGATCTATGTTAAAAACTCACTTCTTACCAAGATTTGAACTGGGAAAATGCATTACACAAAAGTTGAAAAAAAAAAACAAAGAGAACTTATTCAGATAGTTAAAACCAAATAGAAGCTTACAATTTCTGGTGCAAAATCAATTTCATGGTTCCCTGCAGTCCATATCCATGGTTGATATGCAACACTCCTTTCTGTGAACCTTCCCCAAGTATCCCACCTAACATTATCATGATTCGGGTAGTTATCAGCATAAGAGAGGTCTCCAACAAACAGTACTGTTTGTCCTTTTCTTGGATTCAATTCATAGTGAGAAAGTGTTTTGTTTGAATCAAAACTCTGACCAAGATCCCCTACAAATAATGTCACCTCAGTTTACAACAAACATATTGGCCTATTAGAACAAAGACATATATCACTTTTTGTTATCAAATTAATTCTGAATGTTCCAACATTCTTGGTAATAAATCTTACAGAATAACACACTTACCTATGAGACCAAATGAATATGGTACATCAGGGCCAATTTCAGGTGGAGTTACAAACCAAAACTGTCGTGTTGTGTTTGCAAGTCCAACTTCATAATAGTATTTGGTATTGTACTGTCCCAGAAGAAGCACACATATCAACAATTGATTCACAAAGCAAAATGCCATTTTTCTTTTCTCTCACAAGCTTCTTTTCACAACAAACAACAAACATTTAAATTGAATAATAGAAAAGAGAAGTACCTTCAAATTTCTGATACTGGCGTGATGAATAAACCCAGATGAGTAATTGAAGAACCTATAAGTAACAAATTTTCCTTTCACAATCTTCTTCTTGCCACTGTTCTCACTCCAGTACCTCACTGCACTAGACCCTGGTTCATCCATAGTCACCCATGACACTATCATTCCCCTTCCCACAAGATCACCTTGCGTTATATGAACCTTATTGCATAGCAGCCATTGTCATTGATTCAATTCAAACAACGCAAAACTCCTAAAGGGTCACAAAATGCAAAAAATATTCCAAAGAAAATTGGAAGTTCATGTATCATAGAGATTTCTATTGAATATAAACTCAATCAAAGTGAAATTCCAATTCCAAAACACAAAAAGCAAGCAAGTAGTGGATCAAGCAGCACAGAAGCACAGAAATTGATTAACTAAGCAAATAATCATCCACCATTTTTCTCAACTCTAGATTAAGTACTCTCCTACCTTACATTAACATATAAACAGAATCAAAAATCAAATAAGGTATAAAGGAAGAAAAGGGTAGAACATGTACCTGCTGAGGAGCATTATAACCAGGAGGAACATCAAACACATCACTGTCAAGTGGCATATCCACAGTCTTCTCCGTTTTCCTAACGAAGAGGCTGCTTGTGCCTCCATTGCTCACCACAACCACATTCAGAACCAAAGCTAAAACCAAAAGACCCTCCACAACACCCATTTTGCTCAAACCCCGTGATTCTACTGATCCACGCCTCAACCACACTCCTATTTATTATTTCAATTCAATCCAACCACTGTAATAAATAATAATAATAAGGGTTTACTAATTTTCATGAACAGCATATATCAAGGAATATTCAGATTAAGGGTCAACGCCCAAATGGGAACTTTAACTTGTTGCAACATTTTCCATTGTTTTCTTCAAAAACAAAACGGTGGACTGCGATAACCGCAATGACCGAAAAACGAACCAATGAGTTCGATTTATTTAAGGCATTGTCTGGTAATAGTAATAATAAAGTTACAACAACGATGAAATATCTATAACAATAATATTCATGGATCCCTGTTCCTGTCAGGTCACATCATGCATGTGTATTTCTTTCGGTTCTCTCTCTATCTCTCTAACACGCACACGCTTATTCATCTTTTTTCTCTGTCTTTTGCTTCCTCCACGTCAAAAAAGAAAATTTTCACAAGATTTTTTCTGCAATCATGTTCGTAATGCCTGAAAAAGTTGACTTTGAAGGTTAAGGTGCAATCGTAACTTTGAATGGGAAATGGGTTCACACCATTGAAGATGCCCGAATGGACCGGACAACCCCACTAAGACTATGAAACACTGTACCATATTTGGCTTCAAACATATTTTTGGAATCTTTTTTCTGTCGTTTAGATTCGTTCATATGTCATTTTGAAGACACAAAGGGTCATAGCAAATCAAATCTTACACTGTTACACCCAAAAAATTCAAATCAAAAATTATTTTTTCCTACAGCTGCCTGACACTGCATTTAATTCTTCTTGAAAAAGGTACAAATCTTTCTTTAATCATTAAACATAAAAATAATATTATTGAATTTTATTCAATACTATTATTGGAAACTTATTCACACATTCTAAAAATAATTTCGGAATAAATCTTTTGAGATTTTATTTACCAAATTAGTCACCTGGAGAAATCAGTACCTAAGACTCAATTTCTTGCCTTTATAGCGTGCTACCCGCGGCTCTCGTGAAGTCAAATTCTGATATGGGTATATCGAATGTTAATTTTAATTTTTCTTAAATAATTCATTAATTTCTTTGATAATTAATGTATTTAATATAATTTTCAGAAACTTTTGGGAAATATTTTAATAAGAATTAAAAGTTTGTAAATGATGATTATTAATATTTAATTTGAGTTTGTGAGTATTATTAAAAATGTTATAAAATATAATTATGCGTAACAGAAATAATTAATACTTGTTTTTAAATCATGCTAACATAAAAATAATGAAAAATATTTATAATATGAAAGGTTAAATTTTAATTGCAAGTTTTGAAATGGTAATTTAATTATTTTATATAGTAAATTATAAAGTTGAAAAACGGTTATTAATTTAAATTGCAGTTAATAATAATAATTTTAGTATGAAATTTAAGGCGTGGTTGAAAATTATTATATAGTGAATTGTAAAGCTATAATTTTTTATTTAAATGATTTTTTGAATGTTAACAATTGATATTAGTAATTTAAGTATATGTTAATTAGAAATTAAATTGAATTATTATTTTTTTCTGTTAGATTTATTAATAACAATTTAATGGTATGAATAAAATATTATACTATATTATTAATTATTAATTATTAATATAAAAATGTATTTACATCAATAAATTAAATTTTAGGTAAAGTTTGTGATCAAGATAAATTGTTGGTTTTTTTTTTAAGTTAAAAATCTTCTAAAATATTTATTATTTTATGTGGTCTTTGATTATTTACTTCAATAGTGACATTTAGAAGTAAATTTGTCCAACAGAAAATTACTTAGGGGTACACATGAGGTATTATTTTTTGCATAGACCAGTTTATAAACCCTTTTTCCTATAACTTTTAGAAACCATTTAAGAACTTAACTCACCGAGTATTTTTATTTTTTTTTGAAAAAATAATAGCTTGGGCTTAAAGAGTTACTGACTGTGATGGGCCCTAAACAGTTCGCATGGAATTTGGGCTCTTTCTTCTTCAGGTACTTCATGCACTTGCATGAAATATTAAAAATGTCTAAATTATTCAATAATCAAACTTTTAATTATAAAATTAAAAAGATATATTTTGGACTGTATAATCTTTATTATATTTTTAAATAATGTAATTTAAAATATATTTTTATTTTTCATATTATAGAATCTACGATATTATACAATTCAAAATACATTTCTAAATTATGAATTATACCATCTATAATATATTTATGAAATATCAAATTCAAAATATATTTTTGAATTCTGCAATAATTTTTTCTTAACACAAATATATGGATTTTTACCTTTTTTTAAACATATATAAGAGTGCGAGAAAAATATATGAAGTATTAAAAAAAAAAAAAAACCTTCGATTTGTGGTCAAATAGTTTTTCTTGCATGATAAGCTTTGTCCACTTATCATATTCCCAAATAAGTCGTCTGCAACAGTCCTACCTAATTTGCTTAGTTCAGGAGTTTTATATTTTGAAACCAAATCAGTCCAAACTTTTACAATTTAATTTAAGGTTTAAGATTTAGAATTTTAGAAATTTATTATATAATATTTTATTAATATATATATATATATATATATATATATATATATATATATATTTAATTTATTTATATGAAAAATTAAAGTTATATCAGGGTAAATAATTTCATTATCAACTTGACTGTAAATATTAATAATTTTCTTTATTTTATTAATAAAAGAATTAGAATAAAATATAAAGATACAAAAGATGGTTACACTTTTACACATCAGAAATATGGTTATATTATATTTATACATTATAACATACACATTATATAAGTTCTAAGTCTAGCATCGAATTCAAAATATAAATTAAATATAAATTAAAATCAATTCTATTCGATTATTTCTTATTTTACAATTAGCTTATTTGAGATTAACATTATAATTTTTGTATCACTAAAATTATTAGAGATGTTACATTGACTAGAGATAAAGTATTTCAATAATTTGTATATAAGTAAGTATAAATCTCACTTTACAAAATTTTATAAGATTGAATTAAACTTAAAATTCACTTATAATTTGACATCAAAGTCTATCTTAATAAAATTATTGAATCTATCAAACCATCCTTACATTTAAGTTTCAATACTCATAAAACATAATCAATTTTATAAAATTAAGTTTAACTTAAATTTTATAAAATTAAGTTTAACTTAAATTTTAATTCTAATTAGAACAACTCATCATCCATCTCATGATGTGTTATTGTACTTTCAAATATTTATTTAAATGATCTAGGTTCGGTAGTGCATTGAATTTCCTTTAGCACACATATATCTATACAAGTGAAATGATAGATAACTTAATAATATTTAAATAATGTATAAAATTGCAAATTAATCCAAGCTACTTGACCTTTGAAAAAATATCCAAATTTATTCCGGCATTTTCGATTTTAATAAGTTATTAGTTTTTTTTTTTTTTTTATCGATTTTCAATTACCTTTTTAGATCAGTTCAATGTTAAACCTCCTTAATCTTTATAACCCTGGTTCGAATTAGTATTTTAGAAAAAAGGGGAAAAATAGAGTGAACAAAATAATTTTTCATGATTTTGGGTATGCAAAAATTAAGGGAAACGATAATCAAAATTTAAACTCGTTATGCAAAAATAATTTTCTTCTAGTAAGACATGACATATGAGAGAAAAAGTGGTGTCCCTTTTTGTTTTAAATGTCTAAAATATTTTTTTAACAACGTAAAACAAAATAATATTATGTTAAGAAAATATTATAATAAAAAATTATAATAATTAAAATATTATAATAAAAAATTATAATAATTAAAATATTATAATTTTAATTATTCTGAAACATTTTTGTTCTTGGTGAGTTAGCTTTGTTTTGACCCTTTGTTTAAACTATTTTCCTCTTTTAAGCCTTCTTTGGAGTTGTCTTTCATTCTTTAATTATAACTTATTCTTTCAAAAAAAATTCTTCCTCATTCAAGAAAAAAAATAAAATCCAAACTTGTTATTTATCTCTCTTACAGGTGATGTATTATAAGTTTGGCCTTGCGTTGTGTTTGAAGCCTCCAATTATCAATATTTGATCAACATGTTATGGTATGCTTACAGCAATAAAGTGATCATGATTTTTTATCCCGTTATACGAGTCAATTGTGATAAAATATAGATAACACATTCTCTCCCATTCTTACCTTATATGTGTGAAAGTAGAAAATATAGAAAAAGTATAAATGACCTTGAAAGAAAAAAATAGTTATGGGATAAAGTAAAATAAAAAATAAAAAATGTTTTAATTAAAAAAAATATTGTATTTTTTGATACGAGGATGTATTACATGGTCTATTTATATTTAATATTTTCCACACCCTATTCATTTTTTATGATTTTTGTAGTAGATGTAAATTCGGAATAAATGTCTTATTTATTAATTTCATTAGTCTTGGTAATTATTAGTTATAGATTAATAATATAGGGTTTTCTCAATAACTAGATATGGTAAAATGTTATCATAAGATATAGAATAGAAATATCAATAAAATTTTAATTATAGTGATGATTATTAGGATGACCATAATGATAATGGATGACAATAATATATCAATAATGATAATAGTATTAGTAATTAATAATAAGACAACTATGGTGTTGGTGAATTTGAGAAATATCTTAAAAATAAGAAGAAACTTAAGAAATCTTGAATTGTTTCCAACAAAAAGAGAGAAATCAAATTGTTTGTCAAACAAAGAGTGCTACAAATGGATCATGTGAGTCATTAACCAACAACCAAACAAGAAGAAGTCCTCCTTTGACTTCAAAATCCCCAACTCTCCTATAAATATACGTTCTCCTATATATATATATAACTTTTTTTTTTGGTATTACATCATGTACCCCTTTTATAATTTTAATTTGTTATTTTAATTTTATAATTGTAATTTGTTTTAATAAGAATACTATTTAAAGGAAAACTATATTTGTTAAGTTTTTCTAGGAGATATACACTTTTTAACCAAAAAAATATGATTTTGTCTTCTTATACGTTACTTTTTTTTTTTTATCCATAAGTTTTGCAACATCTATAGTTAATATAGCTAGTAAGACAAACAAAGTTTACTTAACGAAAAAAGACAAAGTAAGTTTAGTCATACGTGCATATTATATACGTTCACATGCGACACGCCTATTTATTTCAATTTGAATATGAAAAATATAAATTTTATTACTCTTAAACCGATGAATTATGGGTTCAGTGTCCTAAAACACGATTAAGAAAATATTAATCATGGTATTGACCAGCACAGTGTGGACTTTTCTTGCGAATAAGAACACACACACACACACAAAAAAGAAAAAAACGAGTTCAACATTTAACAGTATGCAGCGTTTGGTGAAGTCTTTTAAAAGAAAAGAGAAGTCCACGTACATATTCTTCTTTAATATATCTGCATAAAGTGATAAGTTTAGGGAACAATAACAAAATCCTATGTATGAATAAAAAATATATTTTATTTATTTGTCGTGTCACACTCGATGAGTCCATAGTAATTTATACCATTAAAATTTTGGTAGTGGAAGAGCTAAACTCATGCATGAACATGTCAATGATGTTCATCGCATCAATATTTTATCATATTATTACTGTTGTTATTATTATAAGCAAAAAGGAGTTGAGAATGATCCATTATAAATAATAGCCATAGAGAAGCAATTAAGTTTCAAGGTACAAAGCATATACAGAAAGTATAGAACAACTTCTGAAGAAGATGGCTTCGTGTTTTGATTTTTTTCTTTCACTGAAATTTGGAAAAATGGCAAAGCTTCTCGTTTGGTGGACTGATAAGCCTGACGCTGTGCCTCAGCAATCAAAATCTCGTAAGTGTATTTACTGATATTTATCAGTCTGAAAGCATATTTATCAGTCTGAAAGCACTGATATGAAATTGTTTTCTGATTTATATTTTGTTCACGTAAAGTAAAGTACCCAGAATGTTTTCTTTGTTGATATTCATGTGGACAGTATATATGCTAGTTAATATTGTGAAATGAATTAGAGATTGAAATTTGTTTGGTTCTGTGCAGAAGTTACAATTATAGAACGAGACGATGCACGAGGATTTAATTATTAGTCAACATGCAGCAGTAGCAGATGCAGCAGATGTAGCAGATGCAGTAGCAGACTGCAGCAGTAAGACACAGTTACTGTGATATGTTAGTTCTGTGATCACTATGTGGTTTCTTCTTCTGAAGTTTTAGTATCTATTTTGCAGAAGCTTTAGCTCGTTAACTATTGAAGTTGTATAGTGTTTTTTTTTTTTCTCTTTTAACTGATGTATAAAAGTTGGAATATTGTTGAATCAATAAAGTTAGCTATATTATGTGCTTCTTTTATATTTTTAGTATTTAAGTTAGTTCAAACTAGGGAAACAATTTGTGAAATGGCTACCTAAAAGATGCTTCATTCAATAATTAAACTGAAATAATTCAATAATTGAAAAATGTTTTATGAATAAATAATTAAATAGAACCATTGGACAATTTTATATCCAACAACACACACTTACTATAAATACGTGTTCCACAACGATCTATCATAAGATCGTTTAAATTTTGTTTTGAGAATGAATTTTATATTGAAATAAACAAATTTATCCTAAAAACATGTGTTTTATATTGAATAAACAAGTGTACTTTTACTTCGTGTTTAACTCTTTGTTATCCTGAAAAAAGTTGTTGGGTGAGATGTTGAATCACGTTATAGTAAATTCAAATATAATATTGTGATTGAAATTGGAAAAATGACATGAAAGTCTCAAAGAGATAAAAATAACTCAGACCAATCACATATAAATAATAAAAAACTTATCTCTTATATAAATTTATTATAATTTATATGCTTTCTTTATAAAATAATTTAAAACTAAATAATTATTTTATAAATTATACATATTATAATTATTCTATAATTTATTTAATTACAATATATTTGCAAAAAAATTATATAGTTTATGCAAAAATAATAAAATATTCATAAACATATATATATATATATATATATATATATATATATATATATATATATATATATATATAATATATATTTTTTTTTTTATATAATATTTTTTTATATTTTTTTTTTTTTTTTTTTTATATTTTT
>Ga0099825_1007865_pt1 | contig 12834 bp, 4 predicted proteins | sample SiratroredBW_FD_76838 | JGI IMG/M metagenome (GOLD analysis project Ga0099825, IMG submission 76838) | Root nodule microbial communities of legume samples collected from California, USA - Siratro red BW | ecosystem: Host-associated > Plants > Roots > Nodule | place: USA: California | collected...
ATATATATATATATATATATATATATATATATATATATATATATATATATATATATATATATATATATATATATATATATATATATATATCTCCAAATCTAGAATGTCAAAATAGAAGTATTCTGTATTTGAAAAGAAAAAACACATTATTTGTACCAGTATTAAAGGAAATAGAATTACAATTATTATGTAAAAAAAAGTTGAAGGAAATAATGCATACAATCCTTTAATAAAATAAAAGTACCACTAATAATAATGTTTGTGGAATGAAACATCTCTTGGATAAAAAATTACTTTTAAGAGAAGTGACAGACAAATAACTGAGTTAATAAAACACTGATAGATAACAAATAAAATTAAACTGAGATACATAAAAAGGTTATTATAAAACAACAATGTAGAAGAAAGTTGAATAATGTCAATAATACCACAAAGAATAATAAATTAATTGGGTAACGTATGAGTCTTATGATTGATGTATATATAAGATTAAAAACTCGATTGAAAAAGAACTGCTGTTGACACTTAAATCAATTATTACTTTAAAATAAAAAATTATAAATATAATAGAAAAAACTAAACCATTAAAAAAAGACTAGCATATAGAGTGCATATGCTAAAACATTAAAATTTTTATTCATGAAATACATAGAAGAAAACTAAAAAATTATTATAATAAAAACAAAAAAAAAATCACTTCTAACACAATATAAAAAAAAGAAACAAAAGAATATATTAAATTAAAATACAACTTTATACACAAGAGGAAATTATATATAGAATAGTAATATTTAGTGAAAGAAACAAAATTATCAATTATATATAATATTTCTAGTGTCTAATTATATTTATTTTTAACATACAAATAGCTTATCCAAATTCACAACCAATTACAAAAAGTTACAAAAGCATTAAAATATTACACTACTTGATTGAGCATAATAAATAATAAATTATAACTATGTTAAAATAGATATCATTAGCTTGCAGCTAGTTGTTTGTTTTTTTTTTAATAAAACAAACTGTAACCTAAACACAAGCATAAATTATATAACTTAAAAAAAGTCTCAATTCCCAATTTATATGAAAAAAATTGACAAGTTGTGTATACTTACATAAGAATGTTTAACGGAAGAGCAGATGAATTGAAGTCTGATGCAAATTTTCGAACAGATGCCATCGAACTAAGGTCTAATTCCATAGCATCAACTTTAGCAGTAGGAATCTCCTTAAGTATTTCTTCTTTAACACCTTTTGCAGTAACCATATTTCTCACTCCCATAATTACATGAACACCACGCATGGCAAGAACACGAGTAGTTTCAGCACCAATACCACTTGATGCCCCTGTTCCAACACCAACCAAAATTCCAAAGTGAAGGAACGTAAAAAATTTATAAATTTAATAATAAATAAGAAGTATATATATATATTAAAAGTAGAATTGTAACATGACTTTCTTAATAATAATCTTTGAGCTATATTAGGACACTTTCTATTAAAGTTTTCATATCTTCTTTCAACACTTCTATAGATTTGGAAAAAGTCTCATTTGCAAAAAATTCTCAAGTGTAAATGGGTATGAAATATTCTAAAAATTATTGTGAATTATTCATCTAGAATTTAAAAATATATTTTAAATTATATAATATAAAAATATATTATAAATTATACAATTTAAAATGTGTTTTCAAATTAGATAATATATAAATACATTTCAAATTTGGATTGCATAATTTAAAAACGTATTTTTTTATTGTAGAATGTAAAATACATTTTTAAATTGTATTTGAAAATAAATTATAAATTGTAATATTCATAATACATTTTCAAATTAAGCAAAATACATTTCAAATTATAGAATCAAAAATTTTAAAATACTTTTTTAAATTTAAGAATCATTATAAATTGTGTAATTTGAATATATTTTTAAATTAGAAATATATGTTAGATTACCCAATCTAAAATATTTTTTTCAATTACTTCGTACAAAAATCTAAAACATGGACATTTTTTTACTTTTTCACTTTGGAAATACAATAAGAAACTATAAAGGTGAAAAAAAAAACAATTTCCCCATACTAGGCTAATAAACTTTCTATTGGGCTGGCAAAGGCCCATGTTACTTCGTGTGGTGCAAAATGAAGGTCATTACATTCTGCACCCCTATATATTGATGTTGCATTTATATAAAAATATGAATTTTCAATTTACCTTTGGGCTTTCGGAAATATATATTTTGAATTATGTATTTGAATATAAAATATATTAATATATTTTAAATGTATATTCCAAAATTATTTCTAAATCCATAAATACATTATGAAATGCTCAATCTCAAATATATAGATTCTGGAATGCATTTTAGATTCAAAAATACATTCCAGATATGCATTGTATATTATGAAATGTATTTTTGAAATACATATTTTGAAATATATTTCTGAATTTAGAAATATATTTCAGAATATATTAATATATCCAGAATTTCACATTCCAAGATATATTATGGATCTTGAAATACATTTTAGAATGTATTACTAAATTTTGTAATGTATAATATATTAACACATTTCAGAAAATATTTTCTAAATCCAAAAAATACACTGAAATATACAATATATAATATATAATATATTTTTCAAGTACAGGTTTATCATTCCACCTCCTCATAACAGGAGTTCGGGTTTAAAAACATGTGACTGGAGAATGCAATGACAAAATGAGGTTTGGCACTTTCTCTTAGGTTTTGTGTTATTGGTTTTAGACTAATGCTAGCAAGACAGATAACACACTCTTTTCATTAAAATTAAAAACAAAAATATTTAAAAATCATTAAGACGTGAGACTATAAAATTTTGAAATTTTCTGATCATTTTTAACGAACTGTGTTTAAAAGAATTATGTCTAGCACAAGGTGGTAAAAGTAGCTTCCCTGAACCAAAAATTAATTAGTAAAATAAGTATCTTGACTCTGAATTTCTATGCCATAATTAATTAAATATTCAACCAAACAAAAACTTAACGTAATACAAAGTAGGTGTTAACTGCATCATGTTATACAGATAAAACGGTTTTTTTAAGTTATCCTTTTTCAAGTATTGAACGCTAAATATAGACACTCATTTAGTGGAAAATTCGTTTTTTTACAGTGCTGCATATTATGGTAAAAATTTAATTTTTTAAAAAAATACGAAATTAGATAAGTCTTACGAGGACGAGATAATTGAATTTTTTTTTATTGACATAATTATGCAAAAAAATATTACAACTGAAATCATGGGAAAAAAATATTACAAATTGAAATCGTGTTACGAAACACCACTTTTTAATCTTCCAACTGTAATTTTTTAAAAATTTATTCAAATCTGTATTTCCCCCTTAATCTGCAACACTTTGAAAAAAACCCAAAAATTCAATTCAAACTGGTTCATAAAATTGTTAGCCATCACTATTATTAACTGACATTCAAATGACTATTCATTCAAAACAATAAATAAAAAATATTTATTTTCTTAACACGATAAGAAGAATGAACCATAATATATATTGAAAATTCTATAATATATAAATGACTCAAATTTCGTAAAATCGGCTTAATAAAAATAAGATTTGGCTCATAATATTATAATTTGGTATATATTAGGATCTCCAAGAATTTATTAAAATGAAGAAAACCTGTAACAATAGCAGTGAGGGCAGTGCCATCGATTCCTTGAGTAACTTCTTCAGCGGTGGAAGACGATGAAAATGCAGAACCCCCTCTTCTGCTCATACTGTGTTATTTTCTCCTACCTCTCTGAAAACAAAATATAAAACTCAGTAACACCCTATCTGTATTCTTCACTCTATCTATCTATCTATCTATATATATATATATATATATATATATATATATATATATATATATATATATATATATATAACATAGTACTATATTTTATACTGATGATAAAGACTCTTCAACAAATTTGGTAGCTGAGTTATTACAAAATTGGAAGTTGGTGCTGAATTATTATAATCTAAAAAAAATCATTTATTTATTTATTTATTCTAAAGAAAACTCTTGTGAAGATTAAAAACAAAATCTCAAGTTTTTTTTAGACAATCTCAAAGTTATATACTCTTAACCTTAGCTAACTTGGTTTGAACGTGAGTGAAAAAATGCATTTGTTTGCAACAAAAGGGCATAATAATAATTCTATGTTTTGGAATTATAAGCTTGGGAATGATGCTAAGTCAAACTTAGATTTTGGAATAAGAAGCTGCAAAGTTAAATGTAAATAGATTAGAGAACTTAAAAAATGTCAACAAAAAATTTCTATAATGGTTAATAGAGAGATAAAGACACCCAACTAACACCATCAATCATGCAAATATATATTACTCATCGTAATTGGGAAGGCTAAGACTAATGGGGCAACCAAAAATCATAATAAAGTCATATATGCCATAAATGTATGACCTTAAGTTTAATCCATTATTGTCACGTACAAATTCGAAATGATTAATTAATGTAATTAATGATGAACACAACTCTAATTTTTAACTTACATAGATTATGACGACCATCTCTCAACAGTGCTTTCACACATTTTGATATTTAACTTTTAGAGTAAAAATTTACTATAATTTAATTTATATGTTCTTAACACTCAAATCTTGGAAACAGACTTGTGAAAAACTTTCTGATTCAGAACTTTTTTGAACACATGCAGATTGATCAATAGAACGTATAAGAAGGAGATAATATAGTTTAGTTCAAGTTTTTTCTATAACTACATAACAATCAATGTAAAATCTATTTAGTACATTCATAGAAATTGCTATCGTGAGCAACGTTCCCAACATATTCATTGTCACAAATCAGGTTTGCAATGTTATAAGGAGTGATGTAGGGAGTGATGCAAAGATGAGTAAGTAAACTAGTCATTATATTTCACAGTATCTGATAGTCAAGGCACGATATTTAACTTCTGAAGAGAATCTTGATAATATACTTTGTTTTTTTTTTTCCATGATATCAAGAATTCTCTGAGATAAATACAAAACCTAATAGTAAAGTGACATGTTAATAGAAGTCCAATTAGAGTCACTAAAAATATTTAATTATATCACAAAAGTTTTTTGATAGAAAATACTTTGGGCAGCGAAAGATTTAACATATCAAAAGATATAGGATATGTTACAGATCTTGATAATGGTGCTTTGAATGAGCTTAAACAAACTGATTAAGAAATTTCACAATAAAGTTTATGTGACTGAATACAACAAGTGTTCTATATTGTTTTATATGTTGGTGCATTATATACAATTGAATTCTGGTCAAACAAATTCTCATTTTTCTTAATTATGGGAGTAGTAACAAGTTTGACATTCAACATTCCTGTGTCCCCTAGAATGTCAAGGACATACTTCATTTGGAAAATGTGTATTCCTTTATGGGTTCTAACAATCTCTAAGCCAAGAAAAACACTTCAAGTATCCTTGATCATAAATGCATCATTCAATTGAACTTTAACCTCTTTGATATTACTTATACAATTACTTACTAATATAATATAATGTGGTCTAAATATACAAGTAAAGCAATAAAAGGCAACTTGGTATTTCTAATGAACAAGGAGTTTTCTGCACTAGATTGTTTAAAATGAATATCACGTAAAAAAGATATAACTTTTTTGTTCCATTGTTTACTTGCATATTTTAAATGGTACAAGGATTTTGTCAAATGACAAACTTGATTGTTGTTATGTGAAGTGATCCTAGGAAGTAGAGTCGTTTACACTTCCTCTTTCAAGTTTTCATGTAAGAAACGTTGTCAATGTCTAGCTACTCAAAGTGCCACTCTATGATAGCATCTATAACAAACGGTTTGAAATAGTTGTGAGTCTTGCAACAGAAGAGTATGTGTTAGTGTAACCTATGTTCTCATGTTGAGTGTACCCTTTTGCAACGAGACGTGCTTTGTATCTTTCAATACTTCTATATTTTTTCACTTCATTTTGAAAATTTGTTTATAACTCATCACCTGTCGCAATCGGAATCACAATAGGGTGAAAAAACTTTTTTGAAAAAGATCAAAGGAGTTACCACCATAATTTATTATGAAGAACTATGAAAAATCTAAAAATAAAAGAATAGTTTGTGAAATCAGATTTAAGGTTCGGAAATCTGTTATATGTAGGAAAAGTGTTAATACCCTACAACTCCCGTTTAAGATGGTACTCTTAATTAAATGAGCGAAACAAATGTGATATTTTAAAATGTTTATCTTTTCAAAAAAAAACAAAAATGCAAGTAAATATAGAAAAAATATTTTTGAAATTTTATTTTAGACCCGACAAAGATAGATTTTGTTCCTACGTATATCTATTTATAAAAAAAAATTAGGATTTACATGGTTTTAAATAGAAAAATGTTTATTGTTATATTGATGTTTTTTAATTTCTAAAATTTTCATATTCTAATTTTTTTTAATTCACATTTAAAATATAAGATAATAATGAGTCATACAGTTAACCAAGATAATATAAATGTTAAAAAAATATTGAGTAAAAGATTAAACATACAATTGTATAAATACTCAAATATAATTTTTTGAAGATTTATATTTAATTATTTTAACATGATGATGTATGTGGTCATACGAATAACTAAAATTTATTTTTAAGTTATCATGACCAAACTTATTTAAAGAGATGGTACATATTGAGATTTTATTTAAACTAAAGAATAAAATGTTAAAAAAGTTATATTTTGATATACATTTTGATATGGTTACTAAATCTTATAAAAAGAAAATAACCTAAGAAATAGAACAAAAGAAACAAATAAACTAAGCATGATGGTCCCAAATAAACCAAAATACACGTACATGAACATGGATTATATGCATGGTGACCCCACCTATTCAAAAGCAACAATAAATAAAATTTAACCACATGCGTGATGAGAAACATACATGGCCAGATGCATTCAATCAAATGAATTCTTCAACACAAATTCAAATCCTATCAAATATGGAAGGAAAAGCATGGTCCATCGAATGAAAGAAAAAAAAAAAGAGATTGCCATTGAAATTTCTTTTTCTCTCTCTCATTTACTTAAAGCAATGATATAAATGCATAGATGGTGGCCCCTCTGTCTTATTTTTCGTGCAAACAAAAACCTCTGTTCAAACATGTGGAGAGGAATTATTATTGACACTATACTATACCAACTAAAGTTGACATTAGTAGAAAAAAAAAATAAAAATTAATATTTAGTTATTAGATGAAATTTTTATTGTTAAATAACTACAAAATAAAAATAAGAATTGAATTTAGTAATCAATTAAGTTAAATAATTGGTATTATATCAAAGTTTTAGTAGTTTATATATTATATTTTAAATTGATATTTAATTAAGTTAGAGACTAATTTAGAATCTAATAATATAAGTTACTAAAATTTTGGTATTTAAAGTTAGATACCAATTTTTTGACTTAATTGGTCACTAAATTTAATAATTATTTTTATTTTATAATTATTTAGCAATTAAAATCTAATTTAATAATTATTTTAATCACAATTAATAACTATTTTATTTGATAGTTAAAAATTGATCTGGTTAATGTATGAAACCAATCTAAAAAACGCCCACACACACCATGCAAATCTTCTACGTATTTCTTAGACAAAAATGAACCATTCATTGCTACCAAATCACCTATGCAGTTAAAAAAGAAAAATACTACGGATAAAAGGGCACATGCAAGACATTGAAGACCAAAGGAAGCAAAAGGGAAAAGAAAAAGCAGTGACAGAAGTTTTCTGCACATATAATAAGAGATACCGAGAAGCATACCTCTTTCCTTTTATTTTCTTTTGATGCTACTTGGCTCTCGTTTTTCTGGTCAAGTTTCTCCGTGAGTTTATAATGAGGATGGTGATGTGAAAATAGTGAATGAAGAGAATGTATTGTATGTGTGGAGTGAGTGAGAGAAAGAATGAGCGTGTGAGACTGAGTGAGGAGCTTTTGTTGGACGTGAGTGGGAATGAGAGGTTTTGTACGTGAAAGAGTTGACAGAATTGTTTTAGATGATTGCTTTTTGTATTGTAAGCGTGACAAAAGAAAAATGATTAATAATACTTAATATTCAATAATTTTTTACAATTACTTCATAATTATTATTTTATATTTTATTTTTTTTATTTTTTATAAATACAAAATTTTATTTTTATAACAACTATAACATCTTTAAAAATGAGACTGTGATTAAAAGTGACAGTAAAAATTTATAAATTTATTTGAAGAAAAGAGTCGGTGGCTTTGGTTGCAGCTTTTTCCAGTGGAATTGAAAGTCAGGTAGTGAATTGGTGAGAGAGAGGCAGTAGTGATACAAAGAGAGAGTTTTTGGTTTTTTTCATGTTTTTATTTAATTTTATATTGAGTCTCAAAAGTTTGTACCCAACACACGATAGCTAAGTCCAAGATACTTGTTTTTTTTTTTTTTTCTAAAATAATCTTTAAACAAAAGAGGAATAAGGTAACAAAATTTATTTAAAAGTAAATAATTATTTTTTTACTTTTGAATATTTGCAAAGAAAAATTTATCATTTAAAGATTTTTATTTTTTCAATTTTATTTATTTTTTATTATTTTTATTTTTAAAACTTTATTATTGTTTTCTATTTTTTTTTAGATTTTATTTGTTTAAATGAGATCAAGTATTAATATTATTCAATATCATAATAATAAAAGATAAGTAAAGATAGATAAATTTCATTCAAATTACAGAAAGTTAAGAAAAGTAAGGTGTTGAAAAGAAAATAAATAAATACAGCGGACCATTTTTAAGACTCTTATTGAGAAAAGAAAAAACAAAAAAATTTGAATCATTTCCACTGGGAAAACCTCTATTTAAAAGATTGAAAAAGTAAAAGAGATGAAAAAAATTTCTTAAAACGAATCTCACGATAAAGACAAAAATTTTGGACCATTCGAAAAAGAAAAATCTCTAAAATAAATCAAACAAAAGCCGAGCAAAATATATAAACAAGCACTATCAACTCTTAATTCCACCAAAAATCAATACAATTCAACAACTAGAATCCAGCCAATCATTTTTTATTATATTCAACTTACAAGTTTTAATCACCCTAACAAAATATAAATAATTTTAGATATAGTTCATCTCCCTTACTTAATTGTTTACCTTATAAACAACAACATCTCCAATTGAAAGGAAAATCTAGGAATCCTAAAATAACTTAGAAAAAATTAAACTACAACACCTAATCAAACAAAACAATGATCTAGAATTAGACAAATTATCTTGTGAACCTAATAATGTTCACAAATGAAACTTAAGACAAAAGGAGGTTTAAAATAAAAAAAATATACCCTAAAACAAACTCTAATTAGATATGATTAATCTAGTCGAAGTCACCTACTAATAACAGAAATCTACTCGACAAAAAGATAAAGAATAGTTCTAAAAAGTTAGAAAGAATAGAAGAAAATAATTTTAGAACAATAAATTTAAAAAATAAATAACTAAATAATAACAAATTATAATTTAAAAATATTTATAATTTTAATCTTTACTCTGTCGGAGAGAGAAAAACGAGAAAAATGTGTTTTGTAAGTGTAAGTTTTTTCTCTAGGTAGAACAAAAAATTCCTAAAAATAGCATTATGAGGTAATTGTTAGGTCATATTAGTAATAAAATTAATGAGTTAATGAATTGATAAAAGTTTTAGAAAACTAGAAATAATAAACGTTTCCCAACTTTTACACATTTTTAAAGTTGCGCACGAATTAAGGTACGGTGATTTTAATAACTGTTGCTCAAACAAAGTACTTTTAACATTTCTGCGTAGCATTTCATCAAACAAATTGTTGGAACTATGAAGATTTTCCATATCCAAAAAAACAGAAGTCAAACGCTACCTATATCCCATATAGTAGTACTTTTCACGCTTCTCGATCGTTGCTTTCGATCCATAATGTTCACAAAAATTGTCGATTGTTTCAATGTCATTATATTAAGAAGTGGCAGTTTCTAGTTAGATGTGGCAATTTCTAGTTAGATGTCTCCAACATTAAATAGTCTATGTTTGGATTTTAATTGGAAAATTAAGTTAAAGTTTAATCCAACTAGAGTTTGAAAAAATAACTCATTATAATAAAGTTTAAAGTTATTTTACTTCTATTAAGATTTTTTTATAAAAGGTAAATTGAAAATTAATTTGTCTCCTAACTAAAATTCAAACCCCTCTTAAAAGTTTTTAAGTAAATTAAAAATTATTTAAAAAATATATATATTCAGTGATAGAAACTATTATACTGGCAAGTTATCTTTACTGAATCTTAAGTCTAAAGAATAAGTTATATTTTAGATAGTATGATAATTTATATGCTATTATTATATTAGACTTTTTTTCATGATAAATATCAACTTTTTCTGTTTCGTTTTGTTTAGTTTGGTTAGAGAATATTTGTAATCTTTTTTTGTCATAGGTTTGGTCTAATCCCTCCATGATTTTGTATATTTTCTTTTTTCTTTTCATAATATGTTTAATATCCTGACATATGATTATTGAACTTTGAGATGTGAGTCTAGCTGAAATGTCAAAGTTCATAATAACGCCTAATATAAATTTAAATAAAAATAAAATAAAATCTCATTCACATTTTAATCCATTTTACTGACAAGGTGATTAATCATTAATCACACACAGACACAGACACAGACACAGACACAGACACAGACACAGACACAGACACAGACACAGACACAGACACAGACACACACAGACACACAGACACACACACACACACAGACACACACACACACACACAGACAGAAAGATATATGTATATATATTCAAGTTACATTCTCCCCACTCTCCCCACCCATAATCTAAAAAAAATTATGTTTTTATCCTGTTTAAAATTATATTTCTATAATTCATAATATATTTTATATAGTTCGAAATGTAAAATTTCTAATACATTAAATTTTTTTAATATTTTGATATTTTATTTGAATTAATTTTAAACATAATTAATTTATTTTAAAAAGTCATAGTTTATATTTTAAACACAAATAATGTATTTAATATAGAAAATGTTTTTTTAATAAGAACTATATTTAGCTAAAGTAAACAAAATAAATTATAATAATATCAAATATATTAATGATCAAAATATTTGTACAATATTATAGCTAAATTTAAAATTACAAAAACTAAGTACATTAAAAAATTGTCAAAGAATTAAAAATATGTCTATGTTGTCTATCCCATATAGCACGTGGACATCTAGTATAAACAACACATTTATTCGTGACGTCTCAGGCTAACTACAACACATTGTGGGTTTCATCCTGTGTTGGAATACCTTCTATCACATTAAATATATGACCATGCCCAGTAGAATGCTAGCAATCCTCCTGAATATGCCCTACATACATTAAAATTACATTAGACGCTTGAAAATTTAAAAAAAGAATATGATAAAATAATAATGAAAGTAACTCATCGAACAAGCATGTTTTTGTTGTGACGTCGGTCGTGTCTGGCCATTATCTAGACTATGTAGTCGATGATGCGACATATTGTCTATCTTTGTCCTCTCGAAAAGGTACGTAGGGGTGTGACACTGATCTGATCCAGCGTGTGTATCCGATTGTATATGCTACGAAATGTGAAGCCAACACCACAATGGTAGCAATATGGTTGGTAAAGTGAAACCATCTATCATCAAGGACAACAACTACACCACCTTCAAAAGGTGAGGGAGGCCAACAAATCGTGTGCTCGTACCTAAATTGGTGCAGAACACGCTTTGACAAAAGGGCATTGTGAGCACGTTCTGATCTAGTATATCGCAAGAACATGGTTATCGCCTCAAACGGGTGACTAAGATGATGGTCATCATAAGGACTTTAGAGCATCCCAACATGGATAAGATCATCGATCTAGACATGCACAACGCCAATAGTACATATATGGCGTTCGATGACATAATGACACTCCAAAGGGAAGAGCTCCCAATATTTGGGATTGATATCCCTCATTACCATCCCTAGGAAGTGTTCATATATCCACACATAATCCATTATAAATTTAATATTATTCATATATTTAATTGGAAAAAATTCAGTTGTTCAAATTTTTTGTATTATTTAGTTGTAACAACGTGAGATAACTTCCAAAATGCTTTGTTATACAAAGTAAGCATCCCTAAGTTGGTTGTCGATGTGGGTGAGTACAACAGTTGTGACATCCAAAAATTTGTAGTATTTGAAAAATTTTATGTATTTCTTGAAGTAGACGATACACTTCATATATCGTCTACCACAAATGATGAGCAAACACATTCAATGTGATATATTGTCTATCATCTAATCGATCAGATAGATTCGTCTACTAGAAGTTCTTTTGAAATTGTGATTACTAGGTAAGTTTCGCTATAGACGAATCATTATTCATATGCCCATGGTAGTCGATACTCATTTGGAATTTGTACAAAAATAATTACATAGGAATATCCTTTTCAAAAGAAAACGTAAGTTTTGAAAGATAAAAATTTGGGCAACATTTAATGCTATAGATAAACATTACATCCATTCATTGCCACATCAGGAAAATACTACAGTTCATATAGTTTCTCAGAAATTGTTAATAAAAACTAAGTTTTAGAATTAAACTAAGTTATAACTAAATAATTGAAATGAAATCATAAGTAATGATTACAATAACCTCTATAAATAGAACGAAAAACAGGAAAAATAAGGTAAGGAGAAGGATATATATATATATATATATATATATATATATATAT
>Ga0099825_1007866_pt1 | contig 12830 bp, 7 predicted proteins | sample SiratroredBW_FD_76838 | JGI IMG/M metagenome (GOLD analysis project Ga0099825, IMG submission 76838) | Root nodule microbial communities of legume samples collected from California, USA - Siratro red BW | ecosystem: Host-associated > Plants > Roots > Nodule | place: USA: California | collected...
AAAAAATATTTTTTTTTTTTTCTTATAAAAATATATATAAAAAATCATTTATATATATATATATATATATATATATATATATATATATATATATATATATATATATATATATATATTTTACATGAGCTAATTTTAACTAATAAAAAAATATGTTCATTTTTTTATTGATTTTTCATAGAAGTTCTTATGTAATAGTTTGAATAAATACATTGTATTTTTTTTTTCTTTTCAATAAAGATGGAGTAGGTTCTGGATGAGTTAAAAAAATATGTAAATAAGTCACTTTTTATCGAATTGATTATTCTCTCATTTCATAATCAGTGTAAAAGTAATACTTAAAATAAGTATTTTCTATTTTTCATATAATATATTAACAAGTTGCATGCTTTTAAAAAATCAAGGACAAAATGCATTTTTGTTCCACTAGCTTTTGGACAATTTGGTTTTAGTTCCTAACAACTATTTTGATTTGTGTTAGTTTCTAAATTTTCTTTCTTTAATGCTTTTAATTTTGATAATCAGGTGTTATCGTGATAATGTCATATTCACATTTGAGAGTTACTTAATTTGTCTTGTGCAATATAGATATTGGGTGGTGGTAAATTTTTTAGATTAAATTTGTTATTATTAAATTTTTATAGTAAATGGTGTTATTATTAATTTTTTATAAATGTATTTGATTAAATATTTTTAGTTGTTTACACAAATTTCTACTGATAACTAAATTTGGGAATATTTATTTTTTTAAATATCTTTTAAAATTTGAATAAAAACACTTTTAATAGATTAAAAAATAAGACAAATTAGTTATCTTGAAATCGCCCGTTTAAAGAAACATGTAATTGATTATGGTAAGAAAAAAATAAGTTATATTAAGATATATTTGAATATTTAAAAAAAAATGACTTGTAATTGATTATGGTAAGAAGATAATAAATTATATTAAGATATATTGATTATTTGGTCTATTCCAAATATATAAATTGTAATTATTACTTGAAATGAGAATATATCTTGTCTTTTATTTGAAAATAATATAACTGATTATCACTTATAATAATCAATTAATTCTATTTTTTTAAAGAAAATATATAATTTTCTTCTCAAGTTGAAGAAGGAGAGAGTGCTGTTGCAAAAAAATAAAAAAAATATTTAATTCTCCTATATTCCTTTTACTTTTAGAAGAATTTTTTGACACAAAATCATGAAAGAAAATATCAAATAAAGTGACATTAGCAAATTCTCTCACATAAGTTTATTCTTCTTTTCACTCTCTTAGCAATTAGTCACATTTCATGGGATATTTTTAACTCATTTTTTGTCATTAACTATTTTTCAATCTTATAACTAAGTTTAATATGTTGGTGTAGTAGATTTCTATATACATAGTTGTCTTTCTTATAAGCTTTTTTTTTTTTTAAAAAGTTCATGTTAATTGTGTAGCATATATTGATATTATTTATGAGTAGACTGTGTGTAAATTTTGTATTTTGAAGAATTAGTTGAACAATTCAAATCTCAGAATAATTTGGATTACAATTTGAAGTAAATATAGAAAAAAATTGAATTAATATAAAATGATATATTTTTATGGATGGTGATATTTTGACACTACTATTAACTTTTCACAACATTTAACACCAATATATATTATTATTTTATTAATATAACATATTTTATTAACAAAAAATAGTGTCAAATAGGAGTATAAAGTGAATAGTAATGTCAAACTAACATTTTTCTATTTTCATAGAAAATATATTTTGAACTAAAATGGATATATTTATATAAAATGAAACATTATTCTTTTTCTTATTTGTCTTAATTAATGGTGTGAATTTTTTTATTAATAAATAACGACAAAAGAATTTTTATTACTTGATTTTTTTTAATTTTAAATTTTATCTAAATAGAATTAAAATATTCTTAATATGTAAATTTAAGTACAAGAGTTAAAATATAAGATTTTTTATTTTTTATTTTTTAAATTAAGATAAAATAAACAATATAATTATTCAAAAGTATTGATGTTATCCGTCACTTTCCTAACAAAATAGAGTAGCTTACCCTTTCCAACTTGTTAGTCTCTTAATAATTTTTTTACTACTATTTTTAAAAATGACCTTCTGAATTTTTCCCTTATAGATATACTGAAGTAATTAAATGAAACTTCCATAAGGCTAAACTTAAGGACTAGGATTGCAGCGCACCTGCTTAGCAAGTTTTTTTTTTTTTTTAAAAAAGATTACTAAATTTTTTAGTAAGCTTTTTATAACATCCATTTCCCTAAGTTTGTTCTTAAAAATTACTAAAATGAACTACTTTAAACTATTATAATTTTTTATTTATTAAACTAGTTTATAAACTGTTCAAATAAACTAGTAATTAACTTATTAGCTTTACCAAACACACTCATAGCTATGAAATTTACATTTTACTAAAATTAATTATTTTAGTTTCATGTATATGAGAATTTTCTTCTTTAACGATGTAGTTGTTTTAAAAACTTGAATTAAGTTATGACCATGCGAGGAATAATTTATATACTTAAAAGATTTACATTTAAAATTATAACAAATATTTTTAGTAATATTTGATTAAAAGAGTTGTTATTTGAAACGTTGTACTTTAATAATAAATTAATACTCAATTATTATGTTTGGTTAGAAAAATCAAACTCTTTGTATAAAAAAATAAAAGAATTTGGATGAAGAAAAAATGATTTCAGATTAAATTTCAGAAATTGCTCGTTACAAATCAAACTATTTGGATCAGAAACTATATATAGTACAAATCGAATTTTATTAGTTGTCTGTTTTATATTATTAAGATTATTAGAAGTTGATAAAATTTGACTAGGTTGTTAAAGTATAATGTTCCCTTAGTATGCTGACGTAAGGAAATATGAGAGCATGGCATATGTAATAGAGAAAAAGAGAGAGAAAACAAAAAGAGAAAGAAAACAAAAAGAGAAATTTTATTATATTAATGAAAAACTTTTAAAAGTAGCCATGACCTTTGAATTAAAGAATTTTTATAAATATTTTACTTAATATATCATCATGTTCTCTTTAAAGAGGTAAAGAAATGAAAATGTGTAGTTCTAGTAAATTGAATTTTGGAGTTTTGGTCTAAAGGCACGAGGAAGAAAAGGTAGAATAAATTCTTAGTCCAATACATATTTTAGTAAAAATAGAGTTTGAAAGTTTTATGTTGAACTAATAACCTAATAGGACAATAAAAAGGGATGAAAAGTTTAAGTCACTATTACGATGAATTTTACTTTATAATGAGCTTTTCTTGTGGAGTGTTCATCTCCTATGATACATGTATATGTGATAATAATTGAGTATCTTTTAAGCTACATACCAAAGTATGATAGATGATCGACTCACCTCTTGTATGATCTCAGAACTGGAGCACACACTGTGTATGAGGAGAAACGACTTTCAGTATATATTTTCACAAACTTAGATGAATATTGTTCTTTATAACATAGTTTTTATCCTCCACACCTTTGGCATTATCATTGACTTTTTAAAGTTCATTTTTACAATATTGGGAATAATGACCATAAATGTTGGTGACTTCGTATCTAGTTGAATCGAAGGGATTGTGTTTGTTTCACACAAATTCTTAGAATTTCTAGCCCTTATCACTAGGTTTTATATATCCTTTGGAAAGTTATCATGAATCCTTTACATGGATAGTCTTGTGTTGTTATATATAACACACTCTTTTATTCGACGTTATTGTATCACACAAGGAGGTCCATGAGTGCTAGCCACAAGCACCAACGCCACCACAACCAACATTCCCTCCAACACCACAAGATACGAAATAGGTCATAAATGCAATTCAGACCAATCAAATGACCATTGTTACAAATTATGTCATGGACACTTTATGTGAATTCTCTCTCAACATGGGTGGGATGATCATGTAGTATTTGCTCATGTTGATTAGCCAACAAGGTTTGGGGAACATGTAGTTGAATATTTAAGTTTTAAGAAAATTAACACATCTAATGATGAGGAGGAGGAAGAGAAGGCTATAGATGACAACAAATATCACTACAAGAAAAAAAAAAAACTATTTACTATTTAGAAACCGATATTTAGCTATCAAATAAAATAGTTGCTAATAGTGACTAAAATAGTCACCAAATCAAATTTTGGTTGTTAAATAATTACAAAATATAAGTAATTATTGAATTTAGTGACAAATTAAGTCAAAATAAATGTTATCTAATTAATTAAGTTAGAGACTACTTTATCTAATGGTATAGGTCACTAAATTCAATCATTATTTATATTTTGTAGTTATTTAGCAACTAAAATATAATTTAGTGACTATTTTTGTCACAATTAATAACATTTCATTTGATAGCTAAAAATTGGTCTCTAAATAATTTTTTTTCTTGTAGTGTATATTGTTACTTTTTTTAGTTTTTTAATTTATTATAGACTTTTTTAATCTATTTTTTTTCTTTATTTTAAATTTGCATATGCTACTGTGAATTGATTTTAGAGTAATGAAGTTTTATAATTTAAACAGTACGTGCACTTATTTTATATTTCAATAAATATAATAATCTTTTTCTAATAGATAAAATGTTATATCATCTCCGCATAATTTCTTAAAGGTCATGAATACCTAAATACCCTATTTAAACTGATAATACTTAATAATTATTACTTAAAAAATCTTAAACCATCACTTAAATACATATAACCATTCACTTAAGAGAAAATATTCAATGACCAACACTTAAACAATTTTAACTTTGTTATAAGTAATTGCTTAAGTTCCATTACATACGCACTTAAGTGGTTAACTTTTTGTTCCTTAGCTAACGGAATGATTTTTTTCTTTAAGTTACCCTCACTTTAAAACGTCTCCTTTCAAGCTTAAGTGAAAGTTAACATTATGTTAAATGACAATCATAACGATCCTTTTAATAAGGTCATTCCACTTCAAATGTCTTTTATCTCATTTAAATAAAAGTTTATATTTGTTCACATGACAATAACTTAATTATTTTTTTTTACAAGGTGTTATTTCTTCAAACATCTTTGTTCTCTCTTAAAAGACTCGTCTTATGTGATTATTGTGACAATTAAGTAATGTCGTTTAGAATAACAATAAACAATATCCTTTTACCTTAAATGAACAATAATTTTTTAGTTATACATTAAAGAGACTATAACTTTTATGAGGACTTCGACACTACTTTAGTAGTAGTATGATACTAGTAACTTATTCTTTTCATATATTTTTCTCATAATATTTTTAACATATAATTTTAAAGAAACACTTACTTAGTCACTAATATAATTTTATAATGATTTATGTGACAAAATAGCCGTTTCATTTATGTAGATATTTATAAAATATAGTTCATGACAAACATTAAATCATAGAATTTGTCACTATTTGACAATTTCTTTCTAATCACTTCTTATTGCAAATACTTTGTCATGAATATATAGTTAAATTTTTTTTATAAATATATTATTTAAAATAAAATTAATTTGAAAAATAATATATAGAGAATATTGCAAAAAGTTTATTTAAAAAAATAAATAATAGAAATATAGAAAACGAAAACAAATAAAGTAAATGATGGAAAATGAAATTATGAGTTTTGTTTATTTTAAGTGTTCAAACGTTTTAATTTTTATAATAATTCAGGTACTTACATAGTACTAATTTAAGCTATCTATAATTTTCTAATAACAATAGTTGATAAATTTAATTTTCCATTTTTATAACCATGATGTTTTTATCCTAATAAAGTTGTGAACCAACTACCTTTATTGTACAATTCTTTTATGTTTAACCTAATTTAATTCTAACATATTTAAAAGTATATATAGGGACAAACATCCAATATTTCCTTCTTGGAAACGGAAAATTGAAACTATATTCCAAATCTAAGCAGATAAAAAGTCAACAAAGTTTCAGACACGAGAATTTTACGTTTGAAGTTTCGATAGGGTTCTTTGTGATTGTGTTTACATTATGAATCCCAACCATACCCTCTCTTAATTTGTCTATATATATAAACTCTCTTCCCACCCAACACAGAATCTGAGTGATCAAAAATAAGAATAGAAAAGTGAGAATGTCTAAACAACCCACTTTCTTCACTTTGGTTCTTCTACTAAGCTTCAACTTAATCATCCATGCCTCACGTCCAAACCCTTCACTCAACACTCTCTCTTCCTTGCATGTGGTACGTGTAATTTCTTCTCACTTTAATTTCTTTTCTGGGTGTGTGTGGTTTTACAAAATTGGCTCTTGTGAATTGCTGTGTTTGATAAATAGTGTTGTTTGTTTTATTTGTTCTTTGTTCATTTTTCTGGTTCTGAGAATTGGCATGTTTGAAATGAAGGCAGAGGTAGATGGAGAGTTTTGTGAAGAAGAGACTGAGGAGTGTTTGATGAGAAGAACGCTAGCTGCGCATGTCGATTATATCTACACTCAGAAGCATAAACCCAAACCTTGATGGCTTCACACCACTTTCAGGACCAAATACCAATACAAAAAATAGTATACAATACCTATATATATGTGTGTGTACTTATTTCATAAATAAACATATATGTTGGATTTGAGCTTGTTGTTTTGGCCTTGTTGCTTGAATTTTTTGTTATTTTGTATGTATGAACAAGTAAATATACAGTAATTTCTAAGTTCTTTGTATGTAAGATATGAATACAACCATCCATCACTCACATATAGATTTGTACTATGAAATAAATCAGTTTTTGTTAGCATTATTGCATGCACTGCACACACTCAGAAACCTCTTTCTGCATAAACTACTCCTAGGTACTTGTTTCTGGTAGGTATAGCAGTAATGTGAAGCTGAAGAATCTGCTGTGAAACTATAATTTGCTTTAATTAATCTACAATGATTGATACTTACTATATATGATGGTAAAATCAATCACTTTAATTACATTAAAATAATAAGACGTGACTAAATAATTACAATTTGATGTTTAGCAGAAAATAAAACAAAAAACCTTATCAGTTCATAGAAAAAAAAAATGTGAGAACACAGAAAGTCTTGGTTCAACAGGTATAGTGTCCTTCTCGATTTTCAGAACGATAGAAACTCGTCAGATTTACATGACAGAAAGAAGACCACATTTTAAATGAAAAAAATGAAAAAGAAAAAAGAGTGAAAAAAATGACAAAATTGTACAGAAGTTACGTGACTAAAATGTCATCGAGATATATAATCAAGTGATATGACCCAACTTGGTGACTGGGGGAGAGAGAAATGCACTAAAAACCATGCTTTTGAGTCAAACAAAGTCATATATGATTAAGAATATAATGCCACTTTAATTACCATTATAGATAGAATACAATGAATAATGTATGAATTATCATCTAAAATAATGAGAATGTTTATTGAACCAAATCAATATGAGAATTCGAACCCACCTAATTAAATTGATTAATATTTTTTGTTGGATTAAATTAGTGAAGATATTAAAATTTTTAAAATGGATAATACATAAAAAGAAGTAAAGGGTTGTGATGACAAAAAAATTGGAAAGTGTAACATCGTTCACGTTTCCCGACCAAAATTCAACCTCTGATGTAACTATCAATCTCATGGTCCTCCACTGTGGTGTGAATTGGTCCCAACACCTAACTCTGTTGGTGGCACAAAAGTAAAAGCAGTGTCAAACAAGGCTGTGTTTGTTTGTCATCACGCGTCAATGTTGTCACATTCATCACCTTAATGCATTCACCACGTACACAAAAAAAATCACAATATAATGTGAGAGACGTCACATCCACGGATTAGTGTTTCTCAAATTGGATAACCATGTTTTAGAAGAGGATTTCCATTAATTCCCTTAAGTGGTGGCTTCCAAAACGTGGAAATTAATCAAACTAGTGTCATCCCATGTGCTATAATAATCACTTTCAAAAATTGATTCTTGTACACTCTGGTTACCATTCATTTGATACGCAGGAAGGAGAGAAAAAAAAAAGAGATAATTGAAGTGAAAAAAATATGAAAAATGTGCTTAAAACAACTACAAGATAGATATATTGTATTTAATTTATTTTTATATTAAGTTGTTTGGATTTTTTTTAGTTGTTGAAGATCTCATCATAATTTACTAATATTTATCTTTAGAAATATGAGACACTATCATATACGGTTCATGTATATTATTTTCATGCTTTATTGAATGACAAATTTTCAATTATAATTTTTTTCTTTTTTTATTTATTTATTAAGTTTTAAATTCAACAATGAAAAGTTTAAATATAAAAAATGTTATAGTCATACATTGATTATAAATATACTTAATATATTTGTTTTACATATGTACTACAAAACGATACCTTGTTCATCTAGATCAATATCATTTTATATTAAGACGATTATTGAAGTGTTATAAATAACTTTTATCATTGTTCCAATATCTTAACATTGATTTGAGAATCGCAGTGTCATTGACATGTACCTCTTATTTAGATTGGAACAAAGACTTTACGAATTAAGACGAAAATTCAGCTAACGGTAAAAGACGAGATCCGAAACCATTTAAAGAAAAGTTAGTTGTAAACTATCTGAAGTCCCAATAAAAATAAAATATTTATTTCTTAATATAAAAAAATATAGTGAAGATTATGTAGTAACTAAAAATATAATTAATTTTTATATATAATGTAAAATATCGTTAAAATTTTTAGATTGTCTAATATTCTAAAAATTATTTAATAGTTCAAGATTATTTTATAATTTGAGTACTCTTAATATTTTATAAAATTTTATAAAATGATTATTTACACTAGTATCTTGTGAATACGTCATTCTTTCAATGATTTTTTGTTTATCATATGAAAAATATTCTAACTAATTTTTCAAACTTAATATATTAACAATTTAATTAAACTAAATTAATTATTTCAGTGTGATTCTTTTTTAATCTTTATTAAATTTCTAGTTTTTATTTTATGGATTACTTTGTTATAGTTTTATCTAATTGATGTGATAAATGATTTACAATTTTTTTTTAATTATTTCATAACAGTAAATATGACAGTATAAATAATTTTATAAGTGAAATTAAATATAAAATTAATGTACTTTAATTTTTTTTTTCATCTAACTCTGCAGGTTGGTCCCACGATTTCCATCCCGAATCAATAATGGTTGATGTCAATAAAATTGAGAGTAGGTCGGCAAGTAAAGGCCCCAGGTACGAAGCAAATCCATACTCACATATTTCAAAATTAAGTGACCCATGTTAGCTCCAACACAACAATCAATTTCTCCACTACTTCTCACTATCATCCATTTTTTATTTCTGGGCCAAATCTCTCTCTGCTACACTAACTTCTCTCTGAATTTATTGGTTCAAGATTGTCACCAGATGAATGCAAAGATGGTGAGTGCACAAGAAATTACCTTGGATAAAAATCAATAAAAAAAACTGTACAAAACAAATAAAAAATATTAGATTGTAAAATAATTTCAACTCAAATAAAAAATTCAATAATTTTAATTATTTCAAAGGGACCAAAATATTACAAACTCAATCATTGCTCCTAAATAATAATACATCACATAATTCAAATTAACAAAAAGTAATTATAGCCACGTTCACACTAGTTATTGTGATAAAACGATTCTCTTACAAAAGAAAATTCATTATGTGGATCCGTTTTCACATTTAGAAGAGATACAAATGAATAGAAATGTTATGAACAAAATATAACATTGGTACACATGGTATATAGTGATAGAATATGTGATGATAAGTGTTGCTGCAACAGAAAGAGATTAGAATAGAAGATAAATAGAAGTTTGTAACAAAAAATAACAAGTTAGACTTTAAACAATCAGCCCATCAGTTAGGTTTATTAAAGTTATGAGTCAGAGTTAATGAGTAAACGGGGAAATTCTAAAACCAAGGTCAATAGTCAACGAGGAAATAAATGGAACTACACTCACCAAACTACATCAACGTTATATATATATTATATATAACATACCAGCTGCTAAAATGAAATGTAGGTACAGCGGAAAAGTTGAATGGAGTGTAAAAGATACATTATTTTATATATCATCTAATTTGATTGTTTTGAAAGAAAAGAACGGTTACGATGGTTTGGCACATGTAGCAGTAAATTGGTATGAAAACATTTTTTTAAGAAAGGTGCTCACTATATTAAAGAAACTGGATTCAAGATTAATTTAAGTTATGAATTTAAGTTATGCTTTCATTTTTTCTTGGTTGGTATCTCTTTATCATAAGGGGTTAATTGTTTGGGTGTGAACATATGTTTGTAGTATGTTCATCTTTTTTTCTTTCCTAAATCCGACCTGAAAGTTGAGTTACTTGTTTTTGTTGATATTTTCTTTTCTAAACTCTGTTTTTGTTAACGTTTTCTTCGCTCAAACACTGACCTTAAAAGGTTTGATGGTGTCAATCCACTCTAAAATCCACCTTTTTCAGTTTATCCCAACTTTCTTCGCTCAAACACTGACCTTTTCTTAAAAAGTCCTGATAGTTTGACACTGTGGTATGCCAACCATTTGACAACCTTACGTGGCAACACGTGACGGTAAATTGGCAATAACAATATTTTTTTAGTTGGAGGTGCTGATTGTGTTGAAGAATCAACTTTTTTATTAGGGTTTAGGTATGTTTAACTTGAAATGAAGATGAATTTAGGTTATTTTGTGGGTGCTGTCGTGGTTGGTCGCTAGTTTGGAGCGATAATGCTTTGGAGAAGAGTTTCAGTGGTGATGCTTTGGAGCAGTGGTTGGTCGTTGGGTGACAGTTCTCTGGTGGAGCGCTGGTGTGTTTTGATTTACAGTAAAATGAGGTGGTTCGCTGATATGTTTTGATTTGCAGTAAAATGATGAGGTGGTTCGTTGACGGTTTTCATTTTGGGTAGCGGCGAACCTTGAAGATGATAAAAAACCCTAAACTTTTCTTCTCTTTTAACGATTTTGACTTCTCAACTTCCTTCTTAGATGATAAAAAACCCTAAACATTTCTTGTCCTTTAATGATTTTGACTTCTCAACTTCCTTCTTAGATATTCTTAGATATTTTTGTTTGCTTAGCACGCTCAAACACAAACCTTTTATTAAACCCACACCAACCTCACTCAATATTTTCTTCAAATTTCATTTCATTATGCACAAAATAGTAGAATACTACTTTGCCCTTTGCCACTTAATGAAGGCCTGTCAAAGGGATTATCAAACCATTCATTTTTTTTCTTTTCCTAAACTGGCGCCAAGCTCACTCAATTTTTCTTTCAAATTTGATTTCATTATGCATAAAAATAGGAAAATACAAATTTGTCCTCTATAATGAAGGTCTGCCACGTCACAGTTGTTAAAGGGGAGTATTTTTTCCCATTGTCAACCTAGTTTTTTCCTTAAAAGAATCATATAAGAAAAGTGTTTAATAAATCATTTAACAAAAAGAATAAAGAAAACAACAAAGTATGAGTAACACTAAGAGTAAGAGATCAACACAAAAATTTATTCTGGTTCAGTCATATCACTCATCTGGGTTGCATCCAATCCCCTTAAGCAACTACTTTCACTAAACAACACAACACACTTCATTACAATAAATATTTTCATATCTCCAGGTTATAATGAGTGATTAAACTTCTTCATGACCTTTCTAATTTTCCACTGAGATTAATAACTCTCAAAAAAATAAAGAACACTCTCAAAGAAAGTACTAAAAAAAAACTCACAAAAATATAATTTCACAATGTCAAGAATTACAATGGAAGAAAACAAAGAACACTCTCAAAGAAAGTACTACAAAAAAAACTCACAAGAATATAATTTCACAATGTCAAGAATTCCAATAGTTTTAACAAGATCACTCTAAAATTATAACGAAGTAGTTTATTACTCATTCAACATGTTTGTCTAACATGAACAAACTTTAAAGATTGAGAGGCTTTACTTTATACTACAACTTTTACTAACCACTATTATATCATTTAAATTATAGGAAAAAAAAACATGCCATTAAAAATCGTAAATAAGACATTCAATTTAAATTTTGTTGTGTATTTCCTTAATCTTATCATAACGTCAATCCATTATAAATAATGTTGTAAATACTTAGAAATCTATTGTATAGTTCAGTTATACATAACATTGTTAAAATATTCAAAATATAAATAAATTATTCAATTAATTTTTGTTATTATCAACACATAAAAACATAAATTATACATATGTTTTTTAAATGATGAAACTATCTAATATCTTAAAAAATCATCTAAAGATTAAATATATCATTTAAACATATTGTCAAGATCGTTCAGGATGTTAACATGTTATTACTAGTTAGAATAATAATTGATTTATGCAATTTTACTTACCTTTAGAAAAGTTGTACTAGTCAAAATCAGTTCCATGATAGCAATAAAATTATACGTTGTCCTTTTATTTCCTTAACCCATTGTTTAGATTAGGAAGTGGAGAGTGAATAATGGAAAAAGGATGAAAGCTGAAATTATTTAAATTATAAAAAAAAAGTGTGAAAAGTTAAGTCAAATAAGTAAAAAGTTTAGTGATTTAATTTAAAATTTTTGATAAATTGATATATTTAAAAAGTGATCTAGGTGTCCTTATAAAAAAATATGATTAAATATTTAAATATATATATATATATATATATATATATATATATATATATATATATATATATATATATATATATATAAAAAAAACAAATATTATTTTTAAATAGAAAATGTGTTTTTATAAAATATTTATTTCATATTATTTTTAATATTAAT